>Ga0207893_1000012_pt1 | contig 198266 bp, 167 predicted proteins | sample MalvirmetaMSP121_FD_184233 | JGI IMG/M metagenome (GOLD analysis project Ga0207893, IMG submission 184233) | Marine viral communities from the Deep Pacific Ocean - MSP-121 (SPAdes) | ecosystem: Environmental > Aquatic > Marine > Oceanic | place: Pacific Ocean | collected 2001-06-02 | reverse complement strand
TCCAGCAGCGCCCAGTGTCGATCTGAAAGGTCGTGTCGGTGTTGCAATGACATACGCAACGCTCGCTTTTTCATGGGCTTGGTGCATAGTATTGCAAATCCACTTCAACTTGTGACGACACTGCCTAGTAGTCCTCCCATGAGAAGACGACGGATATGAGGTGTGAGCCGAATCGATGGCTGCCCCCTTCTCCCTCCGGGAGAAGGGTTGGGGATGAGGGCGCTCGGCGCCCATTTGTACGCCGAGACTGCCTGCGGCGGGCGCCCTCACCCCAGCCCTCTCCCGGAGGGAGAGGGAGAAAATCGTTCTTGGCAATACGCGCAATTGTCAAGTGGGTGGACTACTAGCACTACGCCGGCTTGCTGATCGCGCGCCACACCATTTCGAACAGGACATTGGCCTGCGGTGTCAGCGGTTCACGCATGCCGCGCTGCACGTACATCTGCACCAGACGGACCAGCACACCGAGCATGTAGTCGAGCAGGATCTTCTCGTCGACGGCGTCGGTGAGCACGCCCTTGGCGCGGCCCTCGGCCAAGACCTTCATGAAGGCACCGAACAGTTCCGGATTCTGATAGTTGCGGGTCTGCTGCCAGGTATTGATGTAGACCGAACTGAGGATGATCTGCACGACCTTGGGATTCTTCTCGAAGAAATCCAGGGTCACCCAGAACACCTTGCGCAGACGCTCCTTGTAGTCCTCGATACCCTGCAGGTGGTCGAGCATGCGCAGCGTCAGCCGATCGAGCCAGGTATCCAGACTGGAGAACAGCAGCGCTTCCTTGCTGCCGTAGTACTTGTAGATCGTCTGCAACGACACATTCGCGCCGCGCGCGATCTCGATCAGACCCACGCGGTGGAATTCGCGTTCCGAAAAGATGTCGAGCACCGCCTGTTCGATGCGTTGCCGGGTCTGCGGATCCAAGCGCCCGAGTTCCGGCGGGATGACAATCGGCTCATTGCTGCTCATCGCGTATTCCTTCGGAAGGGACTGATTCCTGAACCTTTTATTAACATACGGCACCGTATTGCGGCTGTCACCAATGGCGGCGTATAGTCTGATGCAATGCAGCATCCGAGACGCGGCCATCGGCGACACACGATTCAGGGCCGCGGCTCGCCACCGGGTGGCGACACCCAAGGAGCTTGAGGATGCATCTTCAAACGCCCGCTGCCATTCCGGGGCTGAGCCCCGAATCACGCAAGCGCCGCGCCGGATCGGCTCATTCCGTCGTCAGGCCGCAAGGTCCAGGCGCGAGTCTGCGGCGATCGCCCAACGTCACGAGGTTCCCATGTTCAAAGCTCTGATGCACTGGATGAAGGCGGCCAAGATACTGCCGCGCATTTCCGAAACCGAAAAGATGGCGCTGGAAGCGGGTGACGTCTGGATCGACGGCCAGTTGTTCTCCGGCAAGCTGGATTTCAAGGACATTCTGAAGCAGCCCTACGCCACGCTGCCGCCCGAGGAGCAGGCGTTCGTCGACGGCCCCTGCAACGAGCTGTTGCGGATGTGCGACTTCTATGAGATCGCGAAGACTCGCAAGGTGCCCGACGAAGTCATGGACTTCATCAAGTCCAAGGGCTTCATGAGCCTGCTGATTCCCAAGCAATACGGCGGGCTCGATTTCTCCACGCAGGGCATCTCCTCTGTGTTGCTCAAGCTGCAGACCGCCTCGCAGCCGGTCGGCACCATGGTGGTGATTCCGAACTCGCTCGGCGCCGCCGAGCTGATCAAGCACTACGGCAGCCAGGAACAGAAGGAGCACTATCTGCCGCGCCTGGCGACGGGCGAATACGTGCCCTGCTTCGGGCTGACCGAACCCACCGCCGGCTCCGACGCCGCCTCGATCAAGGCCGAAGGCATCCTGTTCAAGGATGTGGATGGCGACATCAAGATTCGCCTGAACTTCCGCAAGCGCTACATCACGCTGGCACCGATCGCCACGCTGGTGACCCTGGCCTGCCGCCTGCGCGATCCCGAAGGTTTGCTCGGTGGAAACGAGGACTGCGGCATCAATACCGTGTTGATCCACAAGGGCACGCCGGGCTTCGAGAGCGGCAACCACCATTTACCGATCGGCGAGACCTTCTACAACGGCCCACTGGTCGGCAAGGACGTGGTCATCCCGATCGACAACATCATCGGCGGACGCGAGAAGATCGGCCAGGGCTGGGGCATGTTGATGACCCAGCTCGCCGGCGGCCGTGCGATTTCGCTGCCGGCCGGCGCGGTCGGCGGCATGATCGCCACGTCCGCCGCCACCGGCGCCTACTCGATGGTGCGCCAGCAGTTCAACCTGCCGATCGGCCGCATGGAAGGCGTCGAGGACAAGGTCGGCAAGATCGCCGCCATCGCCTACATGTGCGAAGGCGCACGCGTGTTCACCTGCTCGGCCATCGACAATGGCACCAGCCCGCCGGTCGCCGCCGCGGCACTCAAGGCCTACACCACCGACCTCGCCCGCGAATTGATCAGTGACGGCATGGACGTGTTCTCGGGCGCTGGCGTCATTCAGGGGCCGAACAACATTCTCGGTCGCGCCTATACCAGCGTGCCGGTGGGCATCACCGTGGAAGGCGCCAACATCATGACGCGCACCCTGCTGGTGTTCGGCCAGGGGGCCACGCGCTGTCATCCGTATGCGCTCAAGATCGTGCACGCGGTGGACAATGATGACGGTGCCGCCTTCCGCAACAATCTGCTGGCCTGGATCGCTTCGTTCTTCGTCGGCATCGGACGCGCCGGGCTCTATGGCATCACCCGCGGCTGGCTGGCCGGATCGCCAGTGTCGGGTCCGACCGCCCGCTATTACCGCCGCTTCGCCTGGAGTGCGGCGCGCTTCTCGATGCTGGCCAATATCGCGCTGTTCGCCCTGGGCGCCAAGCTCAAGGCACGCGGCAAGCTGTCAGGCCGGTTCGCCGACGTCATCGCCTACTCGCTGCTCGGCATTGCCGCGCTGCGCCGCTACGAGGCCGAGGGCCGGCGCGAGGAAGATCTGCCCCTGGTTCAGTACAGCTGCGAGTTCGCGCTGGCGCAGATCCAAAGCGCCTACGAGGGCATCTTTGAAAACTTCGACGGCCTCATCGGTACGCTGATGCGGGTGTTTCTGCTGCCGTGGGCACGCATCAATCCGATGGGCAAACACCCGTCCGATGCGCGGTCCCACGCCGCCGCACTGACGATCCAGACCTACAACGACCAGTACCAGCGGCTCGCCAAGGGCGTGTTCCTGTCGGACGATGAAACCCTCGGGGTCGGGCGGCTCATCAAGGCCTTCCGCCTGGTCAGCCGCGCCCATGTTGCCGCCGAGAAGATCATCAAGGCACAGAAGGCCAAGAAGCTCCCACGCGGTCCGCTGCCGGCCGATCTGGCGGAGGAAGCGGCCAAGGCCGGGATCATCGATGCCAGCGAAGTCAGCCATCTGAAGTCTGCGCTCGACGCACGGCTCGATGCCATCGAAGTCGACGAATTCACACCGGAGCAGTATTTCATCAAGCTCGACGAACAGGGTCATCAGCTGGCCGAGGAGCCGCCGCCCCTGAAACGGGCCGCTGGCGTCTGAGCGAAGCCGGATCACATCCGACGTTTCACCCACCACCCGCCCCGGCGGGTGGTTTCCTTTGGCGGCTACGCAAGCTTCAATACCGCACCACCGACACCGGAATTCCCGATGAGCAACCCACTTCTGGACGGCGTGCGCGTACTCGATCTGACGCGCCTGTTGCCTGGCCCGTTCTGCACCCTGTATCTGGCGCAGCTCGGCGCCGAGGTCACGAAGATCGAAGACCCGAATGGCGGCGACAGCCTGCGCAGCATGTCCGCCGAGATGTTCGAACTGGTGAACCGCGGCAAACGATCGCTGACGCTGGACCTGCGCCGTGCCGAGCACATCGACGACTTCCTCGAAAGAATCATGCACGCCGATGTCGTGATCGAATCGTTCCGGCCGGGCGTGCTGGCGCGGGCCGGCCTGGACGCGAAGCGACTGCGCGAACGCAATCCACGCCTGGTGGTGGCTTCGCTCACCGGCTACGGCCAGACCGGCCCCTACGCGGCACAGGCAGGACATGATCTGAACTACTGCGCCTACGCCGGCGTCATCAATGAGTGCGGAACTGGCGCCGCACAGATGCCGGCGATTCCGAACCTGCAGATCGCCGACCTGGCCGGCGGCGCGCTGACCAGTGCGCTCGCCATCGTGGCCGCCGTGTACGGTGCGCGGCAGAGCGGCATCGGCGCGACGCTTGACGCGGCCATGCTTGATGGCACCCTGGCGCTGCAGACGATGTCGCTGGCCCTTGTGCGTTCGGGAACACCGGCGCGGCGCGGCGGCGCCATGCTCAATGGCGGGCTGCCGAACTATGCCGTATATCGCTGCGCCGACGGCCGGGATCTCGCCCTGGGCGCGCTCGAACCCAAGTTTTTCGAACGCTTCTGCAAGGCCGTGGAGCATCCCGAGTGGCTGGACCTCCCGCCGAAGCAGCAGGCCGAGGCGATACGGCAGTTGCTGCTCACACGCACGCGCGATGGCTGGATCGAACGGCTCCATGCCGCGGACTGTTGTGTCAGCCCGGTACTGGAACTCGAGGAATCGCTGCGCGACCCGCAAGTGCGAGCACGCGGCCTGGTCGACGATGTCGGCGGCAAGCCGGCCTTTCACTTCCCGGTGCGCTTCGACGACGCCTGGCGCCCCTCACTGGGGCCAGCGCCAAGGCTCGGGCAACCACAATCCTGAACGCCGGCGATCCTGAACACCGGAACACGATTCAACGCGCTGGACGCACTCGCGCGCACCCCCCTCGATCGATCTCCACAATGGCTTTGCGTCCATCGTCGGTGTCGATTGGCGGCGTCCGCAGGCGACCATTCGGCAAAGTCTGGACATCGTCCATCGCGGCCAAATCCTCGTACAGAAAGTCGGCATTGTTGAACACATCGGTGATGTGAACGGCGCATTGGGCTTTCTCACGCGCGATACGAGCCTGCCGCGCGGCCAATGCCGCTTCGCGTGCCTGTCGCTCCCGATTCGCGATCTCGGCCTGGCGTTGCGCCTCGGCTTCGCGCTGGCGCTGAAATTCGGCTTCACGCACAGCGACCGGATCCGGCGAAGTCGCGGCCTCCTGAGCCTGCTCCTGGATTTGGGCCTGGCGTTGGCGTTCCAGCGCAAGCGCATTTTCCCGCGCCTTACGCAGACGTTCCGCCTCCTCTTCGATCTCCGCCTGCCGAGCCCTGGCTTGCGCCTCACGTCGTACGCTTTCCTCGGCCTCGCGTTGCTGATCGATCAAGGCCTGCTGCTCGGCCTCGCGCTGCTGTTGCTCCTCGTCCAGAGCCTGAGTCGCGATACGATCCAACGCCGAACCCTGCAACACCAGCCTGGCTTTTGGCGCCACGAGTGCTCTTGGTGGTGAAGTGCTGGATTCCGGCGCAGCATCGCTCGGTTGAACCTTCGGGACGGCGGGCTCCGCCGCCACCGCTACGGCATCCGCGCCCCGGTCGGGTTCGCGGCTGGACGGGCGCAGCGTCCAGCCCATTGCCAGCACCGACATCAGCACCAACACCACAACGGGCAGCAGCCAGGGACGACGCGGACGGCGGGACGGGACCATCGCCGGCGGCGCGATCGTCGCCGGCACCACCGGTTCCGGCACCACCGGCGATGCCGCCCGTGCCGAGGATTTCGCCGGCTGCAGCTCGAAGTCCGGAATCGCCGCCTCGCCACGCCACGCCGCCTGCCATTGTTCGACCGTCTGCGGACGCTGCGCCGGCTCCAGCGCCAGGGCCCAGTCGACGGCCTGCCGCAAGGCCAAGGGGAACGCTTCGGACGCGGTCGTCTCACAGGGCAGCAGCACCGAACCGGCCTGACGCTCCGCGCTGGATGGCGGACGCTGCCCGGTCATCGCCCGGTAGGCGATGGCGCCGAGACCGTAGACGTCAGTCCAGGGGCCGCGCCGCCCGGTCACGCTGTACTCTTCGATCGGCGCGTATCCGCTGGCCGCGCTCGTTCCCAGTGCGCCGTGGCGAAGCCGGACGACATTGCGCGCGGCACCGAAGTCCACGAGCACCGGCCCGCCGTCACGGCGCAGCATCACGTTGCCGGGCTCGATGTTGTAATGCACCAGGCCGTTGGCATGTGCCACACGCAAGCCGTCCATCAGCGGTTCGATCAAATGCCTTAGCTCGGCAGCATCGAAACCACCACCTTGCAGACGCTCAGTCAGGGCTTCGCCTTCGATGTATTCGATCACGGCGTAGGCGGTGCCAGCCGATTCGAAACAGCGACGAACAGCCACGACATTGGGATGGCGTATCCGTATCAGCGCCTCCATGTCTCCGATGAAGGCGCGCAAGGCCCAGCGGAACACCCCTTCCCCCTGCTCCCCGCGCGGCAGCACCTGGCCATCGATGCGCTGCGCCACACCCAAGGGCAGGAACTCACGCAGGACGACAAGCCCTTCGGCGCTGTCGTAGGCCAGATAGTTGATGCCGTACTCGCTGGGTGCGCCGACCACGCGTTCGATCACGCAGCCTTCCACACTGGCGCCTGCCGCGAGCACACCACTCCCGATGACTTTCGAATCCATTTGATCGCCCCCGAATCCCCATCCACCACGCGCTGAATCCTTTGCGCCCGGAACCTCGCTACGCCATGGTGAAATTTAATGCAGTGAAAAAGCAGGATTCACGCCAGCGCAGTCCGCAAGCGACGCGCACTGCGACAGTTCGTACCACGATAGGCTCGCAGTCAGCCACTTTTGGTTAAGATGCCGGCCATCTCGAAAAACGATGGTGGAGGAACACGCTTTTATGAGCATCCACAGCCCGATTGATCTGCTGATGCAATGGGTCAAGGAACGTCCCAACGAACCGTACCTGCATCAGCCGGTCAACGGACAATGGCGCAGCTATACCTGGAGCGAAGTCGCCGACCAGGCGCAGCGCATGGCCACGGCCCTCAAGGCACTGGATCTGGCGCCGGGCGCCCGTGTCGCGATCTCCGGCATGAACACGGCGCACTGGTACATGGCCGATGCGGCGATCACCATGGCCGGTTGCGTCACGGTTGGCCTGTACCCCAACCAAGCGCCGGAGCATGTCAGCTACATCCTCGAGCACAGCGAAACGCAGGTTTTGTTCCTGGGCCCGATGCCCGACATCGACAGCTTCCTGAAGGCCGTTCCGCCAGGGATTCGCGTCGTGCAGATGCCCTATCCCGGGGTTCCGGAACAGGCGCTCAAATGGAGTGTGCTGGTGCAGGAGCACGCGCCACTCACCGAAATGCCGCAACCCAAACCCGATCAGCTGATGACGCTGATCTACACCTCCGGCACCACCGGCCATCCGAAAGGGGTGATGGTCAGCTACGGCAACATGATGTTCGCCGCGGACGGTCTGATCGAAGCCATGCCATCCCGGGGACGCGAGCGCCTGCTGTGCTATCTGCCGCTGGCGCATGCCTTCGAACGTGGCGCCGTCGAACTGACGTCCATGGTGCTCGGCGCGCAGGTCTACTTCATCGAAAGCGTGGACAAACTGCAGGCCGCGCTGCAATACGCGAGACCGACGCGATTCTTCGGCGTGCCCCTGGTCTACAACCGCATTCAGTCCGGCGTGTTGCGGCTGCTGCCGCAGCACAAGATCGACCGGCTGATGCGCATCCCGATCCTGTCGGGCATCGTCAAGCGCAAGGTGCTCAAGGGGCTCGGTCTGGACAAGGCGCATCTGTGCATCGTCGGTGCCGCGCCGATGCCGATCCCCCTGCTCGAATGGTTCGACAAGATCGGCCTGACGATCTACCAGGGCTACGGCATGACCGAGAACGCGATCTACGCCACCACCAACCGTCCCGGCATGAACCGTGTCGGCTCGGTGGGCAAGACCATGCCGGGCGCGCACATGAAGATCGCGGACGACGGAGAGATCCTGTTCCGCCATGGCGCGGTGATGCAGGGTTACTACAAGGAGCCCGAGAAGACTCGCGAAACCTTCACCGACGATGGCTGGCTCAAGACCGGCGACGTCGGGCGTGTCGACGCGGACGGCTACCTCTACATCACCGGCCGCGTGAAGGAGATCTTCAAGACCGCCAAGGGCAAGTACGTGGCGCCGGCACCGATTGAAGGACAGCTGGCACGCAATCACGACATCGATCAGGTCTGCTTCGTGGGCAACAATCTCAAACAGCCGATCATGCTGGTTTCACTCAACGAGGACGCTCGCAACAAGCCGCGCGAAGAAGTCGAGGCCGGGCTGATCAGCGACATGGAAGCCGTGAACGCGACGCTGGAACCGCACGAGGCGATCGCCAAGATGGTGGTGGTCAAGGACAGCTGGTCGGTCGACAACGGACTCGCGACACCGACCTTCAAGGTGCGTCGCGCCCAGGTCGAAAAGCGCTACGGCGAGCTGCTGGAAGCTGAATCACAGACCCGCAACAAACTCAGTTGGGAAGCCTGAGCGGCTCCCGACCGAAGCTCAGGCAAACACCACGGTCTTGTTGCCGTCGACGATGATGCGGTCCTCGACGTGCCAGCGCACCGCGCGCGCGAGCACCTGCCGTTCCAGATCGCGGCCGAGCTGCTTCAGGTCCACGGTCTCGAAGCGGTGCGACACGCGCGCGGTGTCCTGCTCGATGATCGGCCCCTGATCGAGATCGGCGGTGACATAGTGCGCCGTCGCGCCGATCAGCTTCACGCCGCGCTCATAGGCCTGGCGGTACGGATCGGCGCCGACGAAGGCCGGCAGAAACGAGTGGTGGATATTGATGATGCGGCCCGGCCACCGCGCCACGAAACCGGGCGACAGTATCCGCATAAAGCGCGCCAGCACCACGAAGTCGGCCGCATCCTGAAGCATCGTCTGCATGGCGGCCTCGGCCTCGGCCTGCGTGCCCGCGGCAAACGGTACGTGCTCGAAACGCACGCCGAAGCGCTCCACCTCGTCGCGCAGGTCCGGATGGTTCGAAATCACCACGGCCAGATCCACGCCCAGCTCGCCGGTGTTCCAGCGCCACAGCAGTTCCAGCAGCGCATGATCGTGGCGCGACACCAGCACCGCCATGCGCGGCCGGCGTGCGGCGTGCGAGATATGCCACTCCATGTCGAAGCGGCGCGCCACGTCCTCGGCGAAGGCCTGCTCCAGCGCCTTGTCCGCCAGATCCAGGCCCGGCGTCTGGAACTCCAGGCGCATGAAGAAGCGGCCGCCACTGGGGTCAGTGGAGTGCTGATCCAGCTCCGTGATGTTGGCGCCGTGACGGAACAGGAACGTGGTCACGGCCGACACGATGCCGGGACGATCCGGGCAGGTGATCAGCAGTCTGGCGGTGGTTTCTGCGGCTGTGGTCATGCGTCAATTTCTTATCGGTTCGGAACTCGCGCGGCGCGGCCCGGCCGGAATCGGCAGACCCTGTGCTCAGGCAGCCACGATCACGCCGGGCTCACCCGGAATCGTGGGCGTCGGGTCGATCCAGTCCTCGGGCGTCAGCGGCGGCAGATTCCAACGGGCACGTGCCGAATCGCAGCGCGGATTGTGCTGGCCGTCTTCCCAGGACGGAACGAACTCGCGACAGACCGACGAGCGGCGCGGGTGGATGGTACAGCGAACCGTGTTGCCGATGTCGCCCAACAAGGCGCAGCAACGCGGTCCAGGCCGATCGGTGCCCTTCATCACACGCAGCTGCGGCGTCAGTTGCTCGGTCAATTCGACCGGCACGCCGTCGGGTGTGGCATCGTCGGCTTCAGCCCAATAGAACGAGGCGCGGAAATGGGCGCAGCAGGCGCCACAGGACAGACAGGGGTTGGCTTGGGCCATGGTTCGCGGCCCTCACATTTCGCACACCGGAAAATTCCGGCGCGCGATTATTGGGGGCGCCGTGTCCCTGCGCAAGATGGCGTGTATGACGACTTGTGCAACCGCCGTGAGGGGACAGTTTGGCTCGCGCAAAGACGCGAAGGCGCAAAGCAAAGAACGATAAAAATCGCCTTCCGCGTCCATATCTCTTCGCGCCTTTGCGCGCGACCCGCTGTTCGGTCCGCTGTTCAGACCCTCAGCTCTTTGACCGCAAGCCCACCATCTGCTGCTTGAGTTCGGCCACGTCGTCGGGGAAGAACGGTCCATTGGCCTTGATCGCCGCCGCAAGCACCTTCATCGCGTCCTTGTCGCGACCGAGGGCATGCAGGGAATCGGCGTAGGCACTGGCGTTGCGCAGACGGTTGATGCCGTAGGCGCGCTCGCCGGCCGACTTGAAGTACGGCAGCGCCTTTTCGTGAAGGCCGCGCGAGGCCAGGCTGCGCGCGAACCGGTTGGCATAGACGTAGTCCTGCGGGTAGGCCGCGATCAACTGCGGATACAGCACGTCCAGCGCGGCGGTGTCGTTCGCCGCGTCGAGAAAGACGCGAAGATTATCCGCAAGGTTACGGTCCGACTTGAGGTCGCCGTCGAGACGTTCGCGGGCGTCAGTCGCGGCGCGCCCGAGCAAGGCTTGCGCCTTGTCGGCCTGCCCGGTCGCTTCGTACAGCTCGGCGGTCACCGTCACCGCACTGCGCTGGTCGGCGCACTGCGGCGGGCGCACCAAGGCCTTGTCATCGACCAGGGATTGCATCGCCGGAATCTGCGCCAGCAGACGCGTCTTGCGCTCGGTCGGTTCGAGTTGCGCCATGCAATCAGCGTAGCGAGAAACCTCGTACGGACGCTCGCAGCCGGGATCGGCGGCCAACACTTTTTCTCCGGTGGCCAGACAGGCGGCGATGTCCTCATCGGCCGCCGCCTGCATCAGACGCAGGCGATCGAGCCGGGCCTGCACCAGGCTGTCGGCCTCCAGACTGGCGCGTTCCGACCGGTCCAGACTGTCAAACCATTCCAGACCGGCTGCGGCCTCGTAGCGCGCATGGTAGAGCACGAGCGCTTCGACCGCGGCCGCCACATCGCCTTGCGCGGCGCGGGCCTGCAGCTTTTCGAGCGGAGCGCCCTGGGATCGGATCGCAGCGATCTCGGCATAAAACTGCTCGGGCGTGCGCTCGCCGCCGATGCGGCCCAGTTCTTCGGCGTCCGGGTTCAGGACCAGATAGCTGGGCAGCGGCTTGATGCCCCAGCGTTCCTTGAGCGCCGCGCCTTCGGCGCTGTCCACGTCCACGCCGACGACGATGGCCTCGCCGCGCGCCGCGTCCCAGTCCGGGCCGACCAGCACATGCTGTGCCATGTAGTAGCAGGAGTAGCACCACGGCGCATAGAAATCGACGATGACCGGGACCTGTTGCTGCTGCGCCTGCCGCATGGCCTGGTCGATTCCAAGGTCCGGGTTTTCGGTGCTGGCGAGAACGCCGCTGCCGAGGGTGCCGAGCAGCGCGGCGACAAACCAGTGTCTGAGCATGGCGGGACTCTATTGTTCGGTATCCAATGGCGGCAGTTTGCCGACACCGGACGGCGCCGTCGAATAGAACGCGATGCGTGCGTCGTAGACCTTGCCGGTCTCGGGATTCTGGATGTTGGACGGCCCGCGGTATTCGAGCAGGCGCTGGCTGTCCGGGTCGTAGCTGAGGATCAGTTTCGGCGCGACCAGACGCAGCAGCGAGGCGGCTTCGACCTTGAAACGGACCGCGGGCTTGCCTTCGAATTCGCTGTCGTCGATGCGCTTGGCGCGAAAGCTGTAATCGCCGAGATTGCCGGCGGCCACGAAGGTGAACTTGATGGTCTCACCTGCCATCAGTTCTTCGAAGTGGGCCTGCAGGTAGTGATGGAATCCGGAATCCGCGGTCACGCTCTCGGGCTTGTCGATCGATTTCCGCTTTTGCCGGTCGCCATCGCGCATGAACATTTCGATGTCCTCGCCCGCCGCGCGTATTCCCTCCTCATAGTCGAGGTCGGGCAGGCTGAGTTCGTAGACCGGCACGAAGTAATCCTGCCGGTAGTCCAGGAACTTTTTGCCGAGCGTGTTGCCCTCGGGATCGACATAGCGGATCGTGGCGGTCTGCTCGCGCCCGTCCTGCCAGTGCTGTTCGTGCACCTCGGTGTAGATGTAGCGATCGCTGTTCAGATCATAGGCGTAGCCATAGAAGCGTTCGACGTGCGCGCCCGCCTCGGCGGCCGCGCCCAGCGAGCACAGCAGCAGCCCGATTCCAAGGCCCGCCGGCAAGATCATTCGTGTCATCCTCAGCCTCCTGTTTCCGTCGTCAGCGGCGCAATTTCGATCGCTTCGCCGAAGTCCGGCACCTGGAAGCTTACGTCACTCAGGCCTCTTTCCCGACGCGCCGCGATCAGATCCTGCCGTGGTTGCAGTTGCCCTTCGGCGGTCAGCTTGAAGGTGCCCCAGTGAATCGCCAGGCTGGTCTGCGCACGAAGCTCCAGATGCGCCTGTACCGCCTCCGCGGGATTCATGTGTTGATAGGCTAGAAACCAGCGCGGCTCGTAGGCACCGATCGGCAGCAAGGCCAGGCGCATGTTGCCGAAGCGCTCATGCGCCCGCTCGAAGTGATCGGCGTAGCCGGTATCGCCGGCGAAGTAGACCGGGCCGGCGGCTGTTTCGATCACGTAGCCCTGCCACAGGCTGCGGTTCTGATCGCTGGGCAGCACGCTGCGGCCGGACCAGTGCTGGACCGGCACGCCATGAATCTGCCGTCCGTTCGGCAGGGTCCAGGCCTGCCACCAGTCGAGTTCGACGACGCGCTTGATACCGATCCCGCGCAGGAACTCGGCGTCGCCCAGCGGGACCACGAAAGCCGGATCGTGGTGTTCGGCAAGCCGCGCCACGGTCGCCAGATCGAGATGGTCATAGTGATTGTGGCTGATCAGCACGACGTGATTGTGGCTGATCAGCACGACATCGATCGGCGGCAGATCCTCGAAGCGGATCGCCGGCGGCCGATACCGCCTGGGGCCGATCCAGGACAGCGGACTGACGCGTTGCGACCACACCGGATCGGTGAGGATATTCAGGCCATCGGCCTGCACCAGCACGGTGGCGTGGTTGACGACCGTGGCAACGAGCCGGCCTTCGCCGACGCTGGCTGCCGGCGCGGCGGCGGGCGGCTCGTCGAGATCGCGCGTCCAGGGTCCGGTGTCGCCGCTGAGGTAGAAGCGCAGCACCGCGAGCAGGGATGTTTCGAAGGGCTCGTCGTTGCTGAAACGCTTGCCATCGAAGTGGTCGCTGATCGGCCCCTTCCAGCCTTCGCGCAGCGAGCAAGCGGGCAGCATCGCCACCGCCGCCAGCAACAAGGCGCGCCAGGAACTCAACCGCGCGGCTCGAACAGATAGTGCCCCACGCCCCATTCATTGCCTGCGTCGTAACCGAACAGCTCGGCCACCGCCATGTAGAACATGCGCCAGCGCTGAAACCAGATCGCGGCCTGTTCGGGGCCGTAGCCTTGTCGGAAGATCTGCATGATCGGCTCACGCGCCGCGTCCATGCCGTCCAGCCAATGGTTGGCGGTGCGCTCGTAGTGGGTACCGCTGAGCCACCACTGGCGACTCAAGCGCAGATCGTCCTGAAAGTGGGCCAGCAGATTCTCGGACGGCATGGTTCCGCCGGTAAAGAAGTACTCGCTCATCCAGTCGCTGCGTCCTTCGGCCTGGAAGTGATAGGCGAGCAGCTTGTGCACGAAGATGTGTACGAACAGCCGGCCCTCGGGCTTGAGCCAGCGCGCGATCTTGGCCAGCAGCAGACCGTAGTTCTTCATGTGCTCGAACATCTCGATCGAAAGCACACGGTCGAAGCCGCCCGCAAGCTGTTCTTCCACGAAATCGAACTCGACAATATCGCCGGTGATGATCCGCAGATTGTCGAGGCCACGATCGGCGGCCTGCTGCTCGATGTAGGCGCGCTGACCGTGCGAGTTCGACAAGCCGGTGACACTCGAATTGGGGTAGTGCTGCGCCAGCCATAGCGACAGCGAACCCCAGCCGCAACCCAGATCAAGCATGCGCATACCGTTCTTGAGGCCGGCGCGTTCCGCGTAGAGCGCAAACATTGCCTCCTCGGCCTGGGCCAGGCTCTCGCGTCCGCTCGGATACAGGCAACAGGAATACTTCAGGCGCGGACCCAGATGACGGTGGAAGAACTCGGCGGGCACTTCGTAATGCTGCTGGTTGGCGTCCGCGGTGTTGATCGCGATCGGACTGGCGCGCAGTTCGTCGAGAAAACTATTGAATCGCGCCGAACGCAGTTCACCGTCCAGGCTGGCCTCATCGACCAGCCGCCGCTTCATCAGCTGGCGCATGCCCAGCCTCGCCAGAGGATCAGGCACCCGCCCGCGTTCACACCAATCGATCACGTCCATATCGCTTTTCTTGTACCCAGTGGGTGTTCAGCCCGCCTTGGGCGGCCAGGGAATCAGGGCGCTGGTGGTCCGCACGTATTCGGCGTAGCCCGGCTTGCGCCGCGTCATTTCCTGCTCCAGCAAGGGCATGCCCGAGAAGCGGATCAGCAGGAAGGCCATCAGGCCGGGGGCCGCCAGCACCAGCCAACCCCAGGGGTAAACCGGACTCAGCGCCAGCGGAAGATAGGCCAGCCAGTGCAGGCATTCGAAGAAGTAATTGGGATGCCGCGAATAGCGCCACAGCCCGCGACGGCAGACCTCATTCGGGTCGCGGCGCTGCGCGCGGAACCGTTCCATCTGAGCATCGGACAGCGCTTCGCCGCCGACGGAAAGCAGCAGCAAGGCGATCGCCAGCACAAAAGCCCAGACCGGAGGAATATCCGGCCGGAACACGGTAGCGCCATAGGCACTCGCCGCAAGGGTGAGCGTGAACAGGTTCTGGAACTGGAAGAACCAGAACATCTTGCAATCGACGTTCTCTCCCCATTGCTCACGAAACTTGGCGTAGCGAAAGTCCTCGGACTTGCGCCAGTTGCGGACCCACAGATGCGCCCCCAGGCGCAGACCCCACAGACCGCCCATGAGCGCGACCGTCAAGCGCAAGGGCCAGGGCGCGGAACCGAACACGGCGAAGACGGTCGCCAGCCCTCCCAGCGTCCACGACCAGATCGCATCGACGATGCCGGCATTGCCAATGCGCCTCTGCAACAGCCAGGCGACCGTCTTGGCCAGAATGGCCACGAGCGCGGCGCACAGCAAAGCAGTCAGAAAATCCATGGAGTGTTTCCCTTGGAACGGATGAGTCGGGCGCAGCACGAACGTTTTGACACCGGCGCTCCACCTTACATTGAACCAGTGATACGACCGAACGCCGTGCTTGGATGAGGAGTCCACGGCCAATGGTCGGAATTTCGTCAGAATTTCGTCGCGGCAGCTTCAGGTACTGCGGATTGCGCTGCACCAAGATCACCGCTCCAATCTGCACTTTCGGGGGAAAGATGAAATTCGCTATGTTCACCGCGGGACTCACTGGTGCCGCACTACTCGGCGTGGCGCCGCTGGCGTCGGCGGTCGACGCCGCCGCCGGGGCGCGGCTGGGAACCCTGGGCTATGGCATCGAAGGCACGATCGGCGTCAACGAACGCCTCAATATCCGCGTACCGTTTTCGGTGCTGCCCTACGACAAGGACTTCGAAGAAGACGACATCGAATACAACGGCAAGCTGGATTTCAGCACGATCGGCGTGCTGGCGGACTTCCATCCGTTCAAGGGCAGTTTCTTCATCAGCGGCGGCCTGATGTCCAACGGCAACACGGTGAAGATCAAGGCCTCCGACAACACCGGCAACGAGGAATATGAACTCGGCGAGACCACCTACACCTCGGACCCGAACGACCCGCTGAAACTGCGCGGCAAGCTGGACTTCGATTCGCTGGCACCCTACGCCGGATTCGGCTGGGGCAATCCGATTCAGGGGAACTCCAACTGGTATTTCCGATTCGAGCTTGGCGCCCTGTTTCAGGGTTCGCCCAAGATCGGGCTCGACGCTTCCGGCTCGGCGCGGGAGCAAGGTTCCGGCACCAGCTTCGAGGTCAACGGCAATTCGCCGGAAGCGCAGCAGTTCCAGGCCGATCTCGAAGACGAGCGTCAGTCACTCGAAAGCGACATCAGCGAGTTCGACATCTACCCGGTGATCAACTTCTCGCTCGGCTATCGCTTCAGCTTCTGAACCCGCGGGCCGGCGACGGCAGTGGCCAGTCCATCGTCGTTCGTCTGGGCGCTGAGGCTGGCGACCCGGCGCTGCGCGGCCTGGACTTCGTCCTGCTCGGGGCCGAACGCGTTTCGCAGCACCTGTTCGCCAGCCTGCGCCTCGGCCAGCGCTTCATCGAGACGCCCGGTCGCCTGAAGCAGATCGGACAAGGCCAAGTGGGTCGCCCCGATACGATTGTTGTTGGGCGGCAGGTGCTGCGGCGCCAGTTCCAGCGCGCGACGCAGGCGTTGTTCGGCGGCGACGGTCTTGCCGTTGGCGGCCAGCGCCATGGCGTATCCGCGTGAAATGTCGAGGGAATTCGGATGCGCTTCACCGAGTCGTTCGACCGAAGCCTGCCAGGTGCGTTCGAACAGGGCCTCAGCGATCTGGTTGCGCCCCAGCGCCAGCCAGGCCTGGGCCAGCCGGTTCATCGAATACCGCGTCATGAAGCTTTGTTCGCCGTAAAGACGGGTACGCCCGGAAACCACGGCCTGGAACATCTGCTCGGCCTCCTGATAGCGATGTTCGCGCAAACGCAGGATGCCGAGATGATGCAGGGCCGAATAGCTCACGGGATGCCGCTCGCCGAGCAGCGACACCGATCGCTCGTACACCGATTGCAGTTCCGCCTCGGCCAGATTGAACTGGCCGCGCATCTGGTGGATGTACCCGAGCGTAATGCTGGGATACAGCACACGGGCGCTATCGGCGCCGTTATCGTCCGTGTAGCGCTCGACCACAAACCGCATCAGTTGCTCGGCAAGCGCCCAATGGTGCAATTCGATTTCCGCTTCGGCGCGGTTCCAGCAGATGTCGATATAGGTCGGCGTATCGCCGAAACCCGCCGCGAGCGTGCCTTCGTCCAGCAGCTCGAAGCGACGTGCGGCCTCGACGTAATCCCCCTGCTCGAACGTGACCCAGGCCGCCCCGTAACGCGCGCGGATCGTATCCATGGCCCAGGGCCCGTGCTCCGCTTCGGCTTGCCGACGCAGGGCTTCGAAATGCAGTGCGGCCAGATCGAGACGGGCCAGCTCGACCTCGACATAGGCGAGGTTGAACGTCAGGTCGCGGATCACGGATGCGCTCGCGCCCAAACGCGGCGTCAGCTCCGCCAGGACCGAGCCGTACAGACGCTCCGCCTCCTCCTGCAAACCCAGATTCTCGTAGGCGCCACCGAGCGACAAGGCGACGTTGCCCATGACCTCCGGCTGCGCGCCTAGACGTTCATGTAGCCGATCCGTCGCCGCATCGAGCACCGAAGCAACCGTGACATTGCGGCCGCCGTCACCGAGATAGGGGTTGGCCGCCGCCAGCAGATCGTCATTGAGAAAGCCGTTGATCGCGCGGGACGTGGCTGCGTTGACTTCAGCACGGCGCTGCTCCTGACGAGCATTCCAGCCCAGCACCGCCGACACCAGCAGCGCGGCAGTCAGAGTCAGGGCCAGGCGCCAGCTCCAACGGCGGCTCACCATCGCGAGTTTCAATGCTTCGCCCGCCAGTTGCGCCTCGACCTGGGCCTGGCGCTGCGCCTCGTGGTTACGCCGACGCTGCGCCAGCAGCCGTAGACGGGTTGCCAATTCATCGGCCGAACCGAGCCGGCGCGCGGGGTCGCGGTCGGCGCAGTCCGCAATATCGGAGCGCAGCATTTCGTCGGGAACATCGCGCTCCCAGCCCGGCGTGAAGGCACGCTGCAGATCGCCCGTCACCAATTGATACAAGAGTACGCCGAGTGAATAGATATCGGAGCGCACCGTCGGCGTCTGCTGGTCCAACACTTCCGGCGCCGTGTAGAACGGCGTGCCCGAACCGCTGTCCGCCAGGGTCGGAAACAATCCGCGGGTCAGCCCCAGTTCAATCAGGCGTGAACGCTGCAGCAAATGGCCGGTTCCGAAGTCCGCAAGCCGCACGCGCGGCGCTCCCTGCGAATCGATTTCGATCAGCAGATTGGAGGGCTTGAGGTCCTTGTGCAGAATGCCCGCCTGATGAACGGCATTCAGGGCTTCCGCAATCTGAATGGCGAGATCGATCCGACACTCCAGTGACACGCCGTCGGCACCGCCGCAATCCAGATACCAGTCGCCGAGCGAACCGGCCGGCAGATATTCAAACTCAAGGGCCGGCAACGTCTCGTGCGCGATCAACTCAAGCACGCGCACGAACGGTCCGCTTTCACCATACGCACGAAACAGCACACTGTAGAGGCTGTGCTCACGGTACAGGCTGTGGGCTTCAGCGACACTACTCGCCTGCTTGACCACACGCCGCTGGCTCCCGTCGTTTGAGACGATCCGCCAAGTGTGACCGTGACCGCCGAGGCGCTTTTCGTAGCGCCAGCCGCTGCGGTACGGCAGTGGATCTCCGGGCTCGGGCTGCGCGCCGGCGGCGAGGTCCTGCGGCGGCGGCGCTTCATCGTCCAGGTGCCGAACCTCGCCTTGCAGGCGATAACCGTAGCCATGAACGGTGATGATGCGCTTGCCGGCACTGTCGCCGAGCGCCTGTCGCAGCTTGGACACGCAGCGTGTCAGCACGGAATCGGTGACGATGCTGCCGCGCCACAGCGAATCGAACAGCTCTTCCTTGGTCACCAGTTCGCCGGCGTTGTGCAACAACAGCACCAGCAGGTTGAAAGGCTTGGGCTCGAGTTCCAGGGGTCCGCCGCCACAACGCAGCTCGCGCGACCGTTGATCCAGCTCGAACTCCCCAAATTGCCAAAGACCCGCCGACTCCGGCAGTTCATCCAGTGAATCCCGCTTCTTCCCCACGCCAAACCGCCCCCCGAGCGTTCAGCAGCTCTCGTCATTGACACGCCAATGCCCGCCCCCGGTCAATACAGGTTGATGAGTGATATTCGGGCTCGACAGGACGCCGATTCTAGCCGGGATTGACGGCGGTGGCGCTCGCGGAAGCTGCTTGTCGATGAACTGAGCCCCTGAACTTCATCTGTGCGGCGGGACATCAATGCGCTCGAAAGCGCCGCCGTTCGAGCCAGCCACCGGGTCTTGTGTGCGCCGCGCGGCCCCGCTCAGAACAGACGCGGACTCGGGGCCGCGCTCGGATTGCGCAGCAGCCGCTGCGCTTCCAGCGTTCTCGAATCCTGGCTCCCGAATGCCGCTTCGAACGCGAGGTACGCCTGCTCGAATTGCACGGCGGCGCGCACTTCACGCCCCTGCGCACGATAGAGCCGACCGAGACCGAAATGTGTCCACGCCAAACGGAGGTTATTGGCAGGCATGCGTCGTGATCCCAGCGCCAATACGCGGTCGAACATCGCCTGCGCCTGTACCGTATTGCCGAGAGCCGCTCGAGTCTCCGCCAACACCCTTGAAATCGAGAGACTCGCGGGGTGTTCCTCGCCGAGCTGCGCAACCGACAGTTCGCGCGCGCGCGTCAACAGCTCCTCCGCATCGGAATAGCGGTTCAATCCATACAAGGCCTCGGCTTTGCGCAGCATCGCCTCGCGCGTCAGGTAATGTTGCGGTCCTCGATAACGCATGCGCCAGTCCAGAACCGTCTGAAAATAGGGCAGCGCCTCGGCGGCGTCGCCCTGACGCAGGCGAATCGTCCCCAGCGCTTCGGTGCAGGCCATGCTAACCGGATGCCGTTCACCCAGGGTCTGCGTGGATTGCGCCAGTACCGCCTCGAACAGCTCGCGGGCCTCCCCAAAGCGCTCGCGCACCAGCAGGCTGAGCCCATATCCCACTCGAATCCAGTACAGGCCCGGACTTTCGGCACCGAGGCTTTCGCTGAAATAAGCGTCCACATTGCGGGTCAGCGTATCGGCCCGTGCCCAGTCATGGGTCTCGTACAGGGACTGGGCCAGATCCCATTCGACTTCCCGCTGAAACCGCGGATTGTCGACGCCCTGCTCACGCAGGTCCGCCAGAATCGCATCGTAGCCCTCAACCGCGCGGACAAAGTTTCCGGTGTCGTAATCCAGCCGTGCCAGTCCATAACGAGCACGCAGCAGAGCCTCGGGACGCCAGGGATCCGGCAACACCTGTGCAGACTCGTACAACTCGTCGAACAGGCGATGAGCCTCCGGGTAGCGACCATCTTCCAGTGCCAGCCAGGCAAGCCTCCGGAACAGGGATTGCATTTCTCCGGACTGCGGCGACAGACGTCCACGTGCATTGTCGAGCGCCTGGGTGTAAACGTCCCGTGCCTCATCGGTGAGGCCGAGATTGGCGTAGGCTTGCCCGATCGTCAGGCTCAGCTGCGCGTGCACGGTGGGCCGATCCTTGAGCGCTCCCAGGCGACCGGCGGCACGCGACAGTATCGAGTTCACCGTGACATTGCGTCCGCCGCCGGACAGGTACGGGTCCGCCGCCGAAAGCACGTCGTCGTTGAGAAAGGCGTTGATTGCATAGGCGGTGCCGGCCGCCGTACTGGCGCGGCGCTCGGCCTCGCGTTCCCTCAGATAAAGCCAGAATGAAACGGCGATACCCAACACGAGGGTCGCCACCAGAGCGTACATCCAGGCCCGACGGGCGCGGGCGCGCTCCAGAGCCAGCCGGTCTCGTTCTGCCTGCTCCAGCGTACGTTGGCGCGCGGCCGCTTCGCGGCTGCGCGCTTCCACGCGATCGCGCCGTTCCTGCAACGTGCGCAGTCGCTGCGCAAGCTCGGCCGCATCGGCCAGGCGGTGTTCCGGTTGAATGTCCGCGGCGCGCGCGATGTCCTCGCGCAGCAGTTCATCACTGACGTCCCGCTCCCAACCGGGCGCCAGCGGCCGTCGCAAGTCGCCGACCACGAACTGGAACAGCATGACCCCCAAGGCGTAGAGATCGGCCTTGACCGTCGGCAATTGCCCGGAAAGCACCTCGGGCGCGGTATACAGCAGTGTGCCCAAGGTTTCGCGCTCGCCCAACTGGGATTGCGAGAATCCGAGGCGGCTCAGTTCCAGCGCCCCGAGCCTTTCGATGTCGACACGGCCGCTGCCGAAATCACAGAGCAGCAACCTCGCCCGCTGCTGGCCAATACCCGACACCAGCACGTTTGCCGGCTTGAGATCCTTGTGCAGCACGCCGATCGAGTGAATCGCCGCCACCTCGACCGCAATTTCGGCAATCAAAGCCAGGCGCTCCGACATCGGCATGAGCGCCAGCCCGCCGCGTCCCTCCACCCAGTCGCGGAGGCTGCCGAGCGGATGGTGCTCGATCTCGATGAAACTCGGTGCTTCGTCCAGATTCCAGTCGAGAATGTCGACCACTGGCAGGGGCGCCTGCAACGCGCCGCTGATCAGCCGGTAGATCGAAATTTCCCGCTTGAGGCTGGTCAGCCCGCGCCCATCGGTCGCGAACTTGAAGACGCTCTGAGCGCCGCTTGAACGGTGCCGGCCCAACCACACTTCGCCGGCCGACGCCAGATGCTCCACGAGCACCCATTCCGGCCGCCCTGGCGGCGAATCACCGGGCCGGAACTGGGGAAGCGGCACGGCTTCCGGCGCGTCGTCGCACACCCGGACCGCCTGCTCGGTGAACCGGTAGCCATAACCATGTACGGTCTTGACCAGCGCCTGCCCTTCTTCGCCGAAGACCTCGCGCAACTTGGTCACGCAGCGTGCGACGACATTGTCGGTGACGACCCGCCCGGACCAGACGGCTTCGATCAATTCGTCCTTGGTGACCAGTTCGCCGGGACGGCGCAACAGGTACATGAGCAGGTTGAGCGGCTTGGGTTCCAGGTGCAGCAGTACACCATCGCGAAACAGCTCGCGCGTAGCTTCGTTGAGTTCGAACACCGAGAATTGCCAGCGCAACTCCCCCGCCGCTGGCGTCTGAGTTGCGATTTCGGCGTCCGGAGTACGGTCCGGAACCACCAGTCTCATATCATCACCAAGGCCTGCCCCGTGGTTTGACAGAACAATTTTCCCATATATTACGCAGGTTTATTGAACCCGTCAGGAATTCTTCACAAATCCATCAGTGAATCGGCCAGACCGGCGACGGCGGTGCACATACTCTGCACGGGCCTGCCATCTAGGCGACACGGCCCCGGCTTCCTAGCCGTGACGATTGTCTCATCGGGGGGTGAGCAGTCGACACCCAGAATAAAGGTCGTGTTTTCGCAGCTGAGGGCCACTTTGGTGGCCCTTTTCTTTTGCCGCCCCCCTCCCCGACCTCCCAGTAAACCTGCAGCCGAAAGCCTCTTCAAAAGCCGTAGCCTGTGCCACTGTCATAACGCGCGTCGCGCGGCACATGCACGAACGCTTTACTCGGCCGCTGCGGAGCGCACGCCAGCCATCCCAAGGGGCTCTGCCACGTGTCGTCTCGAACATCAAGAATGGCCGGGCAATCGCGGCCGTTTTGATGAGGCTTGCCGCTAGGTCAGGGCGAAGTCACTTTGATCAGTGTCAGTACCGCAGCCGTCGCGGGCTCGGTCAGCGTGGCTTGGCGGCCGTCCGTCGAGAACGCGAGATCGTAGGTGGTGCTGATCGGCGAACTGTCGCAGTCCGACTCCGAGCCGATCGTGTCCACGCAATAGGGCTCGCTACCGTCGGCCACGATGGTGACTTGGTCGCCCGCTCCGTTCAGCGACCAGGTCTCGCGTTGCACACCGCCATTCTCGTCGGTATCGATCTCGAACACCGAGCCTCCGGCGAAGAAGCTGATGCTGTCGGGTCGGTTCGGTGATTCGAACATCGTCCAGCTGCCGATGAGCGAGTTCGCAACCGAAGGAATGCGTTGCAACAGGTAGGTTCCCAGTTCGTACTCGCCAGTATCGGCCTCCCCGGTGCCGCCGTCCTGAAGCTCGTAGGCGCTCAACTGCAGGCGATCGGCATCGACCACTTCCAGGTAAGCAGCGGTATCCGGCGCCTCCGGGAACACCGCAGTACGCGAGTACAGTCCGCAGGATCCGTCCGAGTCCACCAGTGCGTCGGCCGTGAACATGCGGGCCAGACCCGATTCCAGGTTCCACGAAGCCAGCTCTGAACCGACGCCATCCGCGTCGAGATCGCCGTCGACCGGCGGATCGTAGTTGGGGTCGTAAACGCCGGTATCGAGTTCATGATAATCGCGGTCACAGTCGGGGTCGCCTTCCTGGCTGCCGAACACATATCGACCGTCCGCACGGAAATTGACGATCGTGAGCGCCCCCGCCTCCGGATCGGCATCGGGCGTCTCGGGATCGGATCCATACCAGGCTCCGATCACCTCGGAAACGTCGATCACTTTAGTCAAGGGCAGGCGGTCAAGCACATAGGTGCCCTCGGTGGACACGTAGAGCTCCAGCTGACCGGCGCCGTTGACCTGCAGCGTGACCGTGCCTTCCTGATCCGAGAGGCCGGCATCGCCGTTGGTATCCACGGATTGGCTCACCGTCAGATTGTGGCCCGAATCGACCGACCAGGTCCCGACCTCGATGCCGCGCGAATCGCCAGAAGGTGATTCGCCGACCTCGACGAGGAAATACCCACCATCGGCGAAGAAGCTGGCCACGACAGGCCCCCCATCACCGGGCAGGCTGTCGAGTAGCCAGCTGCCGACGATATCGCTGCTGTCCGGCACCCGTTTGAGTTCGATGATGGAATCCGGATCGTTCGCAACGACCAGCTCCAGCGTGTCGGCATCGACAAAGTCCAGGTCGAGCAGCGCGCCCCCTTCGGGTAGTTCGTACAATCCGCAATCACCGTTCGCGCCCGTGGTATCGATGTAGGCGCCGACGGCCTGAAACGTTCCCGCTTCGGCATCGATTGCATAACGTCCGTACTCGAAACCATCGGAACAGTCCGGATCATTATGGTCGGTTCCGAACAGGTAGGTCCCGTCAGTGAAGAAGCTGATCACCGCGGAATCAATCCCGCCGCCGGCCGCCGAGACGTCGACCGTCCATGACCCTGCAAGTTGCTCGCGTGTCGATCGCTCGGTGTGCGCGCTGGCCGCCGCCGGGTCGACGACCTCATGCCCCGTGTCCTGCGCGAGCTGGGTCAGTACCGGGTCCTGCACGAACTCGTCGGTGGGTTGCGCGAACTCCAGGGACTTGCCCCCAGCCGCCGCCGTAACGTCGCTGCCGATGACGATGCCATTGTCGGGATTGCCGTCGTCGTCGAAAGTTTGAAAGAAGACCGCGACATTGGTGGCGATGTCGTCTGCGCTTACGCCCGTTGGTACCCCACCGGCCGCAACCGTGCTGTCGGCAATCGTCTTTGGGGAAATCCTGTAGCGTCCTGGCACGGGAGCGCCGACCATGATGTTGCCGACTGAAAAGCCGAGCGTGTCGCCGCTAACGTAGGTGAAGGCACCACCGGCGCCGCTCAATCCGGACAGTCCCGACGGCGTGCTGCTGAAGGCGACGCCCTGGACGCCAGAATCGACGAGAAAACCGGTCAGTGTCAGCGTATCGCCGCGATCGTCGCCATCACCGCCATCGTCCATCATGTCACCACTATCGTCGCTTCCGCCGCCACAGGCGACCAGCAGCAATATCACCGAAGCTGCGATCGCACGGCGCAGCGTGCCAACGCCGCCGAGCCCCCACATCCGTCCGTATTCACCCATTTTCCTTCCCCTTTTAAAGTGTGGCGCCGAAGATCAGCGTGAAGTTCGTCGCATTGATGTCCACCACCGACTGACCGCCGAAATTGAGTTCTCCGAGGTCGCCGAGCGTGCCGTGGCCGTCTCCCGAACTGAAGTAGAAGCCGAGCTTGTAGGTCCGCGTGTCATCGCGGTAAGAGGCGGACAGTGCTCCACCCAGCAAGTCCACGGACTCACGGCGCTCGAACGCGCCAGCGTCTTCGGCATCCAGATTGGCGTTGTCGGTGTAGAGCGCCATTCGCAGACCCACGCGATCACTCAAACGCCATTCGCTACCGATGGACCAGTTGGTTACGGCATCGAACTGGCGCGTCACCGGCGGCGAGGCTCCATCGGCACCGGCCACGATGTCGTCATCGACCGACAGGTATTGGTCGACCTGCACCGACACCGTCCAAGAGGGCGTCAGGTCCATCGCCAAACCGAGCGAGAATTGCCAGGGATGCGCCTGCTTTTCGGAACTTTTGGAGTCCGCGGACGCATCGAGGTAGTCGACCAGTTCCTCGCTGCCATCGGCACTGATCGTGGTGAGATTGCGCACGGACCGATAAAAGTAGTCGTAGTCACGGCTCAGCGCGAAGTCTCGCGACACGGTCCAGCCCGCCTTGAACGTGCCGTTGCGATATTGCAGGCCGAGCTGCGGACGAACGCCGATCTGTGTGTCCTCGATGCGATAGCTGGTCAGCACGTACAGTCGGTCGGTCGATCCGGCTTCGGCGCCCGGCTTGGTAGCATCGCCACCGATGCTGCGGGCTTCGCGTTCGTCGCGATAAGTGCCGAACAGCGACACGCCCCAGGACCAGTTCTGGTTCAGCGCCTGCGCGAAACTCGGGCCGATGTTGTAGTGGCGATAGTCGCTGTCGCCGGTCAGGAACTGATCGACGTGCGCGGTTCCGACATCGAAGCTGCCGCGATCCGATTGTCGATCCGACAGAAAATCGCTGACCGTGATCGAAAACCCGATGGTGCCGGTACCGATATGGCGCAGGATGCCGAAGTAGCTCGGAACCAGGCCCGAAGACGTCACCTCCAGCGAGCCGCCGTCCGGAAAGAAGTCTTCGAATTCGACATTGGAGATGCTCAGCACGTTGACGGTGGCCGATGCCAACTCCTTCGAATAGACGGTACCGGCCGGGTTGTAATGCAGACCCGCTGCATCATCCGACAAGGCGGCGTAGGCGCCGCCGAAGCCGGTGGCACGGTCGCCGATCAGCAGGTTGCGATAGTGGAATGAGTCGGCGTGGGCGCAGGGTGCGCAAATGCCGGCGAGTAGCACGGCGACGGCCAGCAGGCCATTGCGGCTGAGAATGTGTCGTTGCATGGAAGCCATCCGAAAAGGTCGTCGGCCGCCGCGGCGGCCGACGGGATCAAAGAGCAAGGCCACGAGACCGGCCTCGGTAGCGACTCAGTGCGGCATGCCGAGCTTGGCCGGTACTACGTGCTGTGCGGCGGTGGAGGTCGCCGCACTCCGGCCTTCGGTGGTCGTCGAGGTGTCGTCCGGCAGATACTCGTACAAATTGACGCCGGCGAAGGAATTCGCCTCGTCATTGGTGTACGGGAAGGACTCGTAGGCCCGGGCATAGATGAAGTCGCCTTCGCGCCGCACGATTTCGAAAATCCAGTGGTCGCTGACCACGCAGGAATCCGACGACCCCGGCTCGCAGTACGCAAAATTGTTCTGCACGTCCACGTACTGCTCCGCATCCAGCGTCGTGCCGTCCTCGCTCAGCGCCCAGCGGCTGACCTGATAGTCCTCGTGAACGAAGATCTCGTCGGCCGGCGGCGTCAGCGCATAACCGTTGATGGAGTAAGCCTGGTTGCCGGCATTGCGCTCGAAGCCCTGTCCATCCGCTTGCAGCACCATGCTCAGGGCGAAATAGGTACCCGGCCCCCGTTTGGTACCGACACCGTTGTAGTGATAGCCGCCGACACCGCCATTGGCGAAAGTCGCATCCGGATCGACCTCTACCATGTAGGAACCGGCCGCGTACTCGTTCTCGATGCCGACGCGCTCGTAGATGAAACCAACCTCGAACACGCTGGCCGAACGCTTGGTGACGATGCCGTATTCGACAAAGTCGCCGCTGACGAAGCTGAGTTCGAGAATGCGGTCGACGATCTCCCAGGTGAAATTGCCCTGCTGCTCCGAAGTACCGCTGCCATCGGCGTTGAAGCTCAGGGTATCCGGATACTGTGCCAGAACACCCTCGACGTACTCGTGCACGGTATTGACGGCGAAGGTCCGGCCCGAAACATCGGCGGTCTGGAACGGCACCACCGCCGGCTCGTCCTCTTCCTCATCACTGATGGCGACGGGGTAGAGGGTCGTGCGCACGGTGAAATCGTCGACCGACTCATCGGCGACATCGAACGCATAAACAGCCGATTCGATCACCGAGGTCTGTCCCTCTAGGCCGGCTTCTCCCGCCGTGTGGAACTGGAGCGTCAAATGAACGGTGGCAGCGAGCCGCTCGGTTTCGGGATCGATCAAACCGTCGCCGTTGACATCGACGGTGACGACGGTGTCGGCGCTCAAAACGTCAGCAATGACGTCGTCGCCAGACAGGGTCCATGTGAATTCACTAGCGCCCCGCGTGCCCGTGTTGTCACTACGAAACTCGATCGGAATCAGGCTCAACTGATTCGCGTTTTCACCGCTGTTGTAGAACAGCAGAAATTCGCCGGGCACTGCGTCGGCGGCTGTTGGTGCATCACCGGCCGGCAGACTACCCGCCGCCGTCACATATTCGTCCGGATAGTCGACCTGCAGCAATCGGGCGTAGTCCTGCTGCGTAACCGTGGATGCCGCCGCCAAACTCCGGGTCGTGGTGACCCCGGCCGGCAGCGGAATGGTCGGATACAGCGCAACGGTCTGAATCGAAGTGGCCAACTGCGTCACCGCAGCACGGTCGAGAGCCGCCAAAGCTGCGGCCAGTTCCTCGTCGGAACTGATGTCCTTGTAGGACTTGCTGGCTTCGGCGCTCTGAATCAGGCCCGCCTCGGCGGTGGTCACTGAACTCAGGGCCAGTGCCGCGAAATCATCCGCGGTGACGGTTTCATCGCTGCCGGCGGCGGCCTCGATGGCCGACACGGTACCCAGCAGGCCCTCGAATTCGACCACGGCATTATCGCCGTCACCGACAGCCACGACGCTGACGAAATCGACCAGATCCAGATCGTCGAGCGTGACGGTATAGCTGCCGTCGCTACCGATGGCGGAGTCGGCCGACTTGTCTCCGGCCGTGGCCGTCACCGTACCGCCGCTCAGCGAGGGCGCGTTGGCAACGAAGCCCTGCAATGTGATCGATGACTTGTCGCCATCCCCGCCGCCACCGCCACCGCCGTCCCCGTCGCCGTCGTCATTGCCACCGCCACCACCACCACCGCCACCGCAGGCGGCCAGCAGCATAGAAAACAATCCAGCCGCCACTATGGCGGACCACCGTTTGTTGCTCATGGTTCATTCCCCCGAGAATGCCCTTGCCACTCGATGTGCAGGACGAATGCGGAAAAACAGCTGCGTCGAGTTTAGAAACGGGGGACGCTTCAAACCTGACCTTTTTGCGACCAAAGTCAGACGGAATCGTGCATGTACGGGGGTTCGCAGCCGATCGGCACGGCAGGCGGATCCGAAGTCGGTGATGGGGGAATAGCCGGCCCTGCCGACGGTTCAACTCAGTCGGCTACGCTTTTGCCAGTTCAAGCGACCAGTGCGATGTGCGCGGCGAACGGCCATGCCGCGAGCGGGCGAGGGTCGGTGTCGGCATCACGCCGCGCGTGATTCACGTTAATGCGTCTGCTGAATCGGGTTCGGCTCACGCTGGGCCTCGGCGCCGTCGAACAGCTCCTGGACTTCGCTGCGTACATAGCGGTATTCCCGACCGCAGAACTCGCAGGTGACCTCGACATGGTCCCGCTCCTCGAAGATCGGTTCGATCTCGTCGCGGCCCAGAGACAGCAGCATCTGCGAAATGCTGGCGCGCGAACAGGTACAGGACAGCTGGACCTCACGCGGCTCGTGACGCCGCAACGGCTCCTGATGGAACAGACGCCTGAGCACGGTATCGGAATCGGCCGCAAGCAATTCCTCGGCCTTCAGTGTGCCGAACAAGGCGCAAAGGTGTTGCCAATAGCCATCCGCATCGTCGCCGTCCGCGCCCGGCACGCGTTGCAACAGCAGGCCGGCCAGACTGGTCGCCCCCGAGGCCAGCAGCAGCCGTGTCGGGAGCTGCTCGGACTGTGCGAAGTAGCCCTCCAGCGACGCGGCGAGGCTGTCGCCGCTGATCTCGACGAAGGCCTGATAAGGCTGGCCATGCCGAGGCTCCAGCAACCAGGCAAGCAGCCCGCCCTGCAGCAAGTCCTTGAAACTGCCGTCAATTTCGGGGCCAGCCTTGGCCATGGCACGCACGCGCAATTGATGATCCACCTGCGCCACCAGCAGCTGAATCCGGTCCCCGCCCTGAAACTGCAGGTTGATGCGGCCTTCGAACTTGAGGTGCGATGCCAACATCGGCGCCGCAGCCGCCGCCTCGCCCAGCAACTGCCGGACATCCGCCGAATAGTCGCGCGCACCGAACATCGCTTCCACACCCTCGTCGATGCGCAGGATCACGCCGCGCGCGCCCTGGCCGGAGAAGTCGAATGGAATCAGTATGCTCATGGATTGTTCGTAAGGCGATAGGCGTGAAGCGACTGGCGCAAAAGCTTGAAAGGCGGCAAGCGTGGCGCTTTCGCCTCACGCCTTACGCCTTATCGCCTCACCCCACAGACCCCAGCAACTGCTTGAGCAGGCGGTTGACCTCGGCCGGATTGGCCTTGCCGGCGGTCGCCTTCATGGTCTGGCCCACGAAGAAGCCGAACAAGCGGTCCTTGCCAGCGCGGTACTGCTCAAGCTGGCCGGGATTGTCGGCCATGACCTGCTCGATGATCTTGACGATGGCGCCTTCGTCCGTGATCTGGCGTAGTCCCTTGGCATCGATGATCGCATCGGCCTCACCTTCACCCGCCATCATCGCCTCGAACACGTCCTTGGCGATCTTGCCGGAGATCGTGTCATCGGCAATGCGCTTGATCAACCCCGCCATCGCGGCGGCAGACACCGGAGAATCTGGAATGTCGTGCCCGGCCTTGTTCAAGGCGCCGAGCAGGTCGGTGATGACCCAGTTGGCGCAAAGCTTGGCGTCGCCGTCGACCCGACGCACCAGGTCCTCGTAGTAGTCCGCCAAGGCACGCGAGCCGGTCAGCACCGTCGCGTCATATTTGGACAGGCCGTACTGGACCATGAAACGGTCGCGCTTGGCTTCCGGCAATTCCGGCAGCGAGCGGCCGATCTCGTCGATCCAGGCGCGTGTGCAGATCACCGGCAGCAGATCGGGGTCGGGGAAGTAGCGGTAATCGTTGGCATCTTCCTTGGTCCGCATCGAGCGTGTTTCGCCGGAGCCGGGATTGAACAGCCGCGTCTCCTGGACGATCGTCCCACCGGCCTCGATCACCTCGATCTGGCGCTCGATTTCGTACTCGATCGCGCGTTCCACGTAACGGAAGGAATTGACGTTCTTGGTCTCGGTACGGGTGCCGAACTTCTCGGTGCCCTTGGGCCGCACGGACACGTTGGCGTCACAGCGGAACGAGCCTTCCTGCATGTTGCCGTCGCAGATGCCGAGGTAGACGACCAGCTGATGCAGCTTCTTGAGATAGGCCACGGCCTCGGCCGCCGAGCGGATATCCGGCTCGGAGACGATTTCGATCAAGGGTGTGCCGGCGCGATTGAGATCGATGCCCGATGTGCCGACGAAACCCTCGTGCATCGACTTGCCGGCGTCCTCCTCCATATGGGCACGGGTGATGCCGATGGTCTTGATCACGCCTTCGGCCAGCTCCACATCGAGCTTGCCTTCGTAGACGATCGGCAGTTCGAACTGCGTGATCTGATAGCCCTTCGGCAGATCCGGATAGAAGTAATGCTTGCGCGCGAACACGCAGCGCTCGGCGACCTTGGCATCGACCGCCAGACCGAACATCACGGCCATGCGCAGGGCGTCGCCGTTGAGGACCGGCAGTACGCCGGGCAAACCCAGCGTGACCGCGTCCGCCTGCGTGTTCGGCGCCGCGCCGTAAGCCGTGGCCGCGCCCGAAAATATCTTGGATCGGGTGCTGAGCTGGCAATGCACCTCAAGTCCGATGACTGCTTCCCATTCCATATTCACTTCGCTCACGCAAAATCCGCCGGATGCTTCAGATGCCAATCGGTGGCCTGCTGATACTGGTGTGCCACATTCAACAGGCGCCCTTCCTCGAAGAACTTGCCGATCAGCTGCATGCCCACCGGCAGCCCCTCGACCAGACCACACGGAACCGACATCGCCGGCAGGCCGGCCAGGTTCGCGGCGATCGTGTAGATGTCGTTGAGATACATCGCCACGGGGTCTTCGCTCTTGTCACCCAGCTTGAAGGCCGGCGCCGGCGTGGTCGGCCCCAGCACCACGTCGACGTCTTCGAAGGCACGCCGGAAATCGTCATAGATCAGACGGCGCACCTTCTGCGCCTTCAGATAATAGGCATCGTAGTAACCGTGGCTGAGCACGTAGGTTCCGACCATGATGCGACGCTGCACTTCCGCGCCGAAGCCTTCGCCGCGACTGCGCTTGTACATTTCCTCCAGCGTCTTCGCGCCCTCGGCACGATGCCCATAGCGGGCTCCGTCGAAGCGCGCAAGATTGCTGGACGCCTCGGCCGGCGCCACCACGTAGTAGGTCGGCACCGACAGCGGTGAATTCGGCAGGGAGATTGCCTTGACCGTCGCGCCCAGGGCTTCGAACTGCTTGATCGCCACCTCGATGCTGCGGCGCACGGCCGGATCCAGGCCCTCGGCGAAATACTCGCTGGGCAGGCCGATGCGCAAGCCCTTGATCGACTCGCCCAGACCCGCGCTGTAGTCGTCCACCTCACGATCGAGACTGGTCGAATCCAAGGGATCGAAGCCGGCCATGGCGTGCAGCACCGTGGCCGCATCTTCGGCCGTATGGGCGACGACGCCAGCCTGATCGAGACTGGAGGCGAAGGCGATCATGCCGTAGCGCGAAACACGGCCATAGGTCGGTTTGATGCCGGTCAGACCGGTCAGCGCGGCTGGCTGACGAATCGAGCCACCGGTATCGGTCGCGGTCGCGGCTGGCGCCAGGCCCGCGGCAACCGCGGCGACCGAACCACCGGAACTGCCGCCGGGCACCCGCTCCAGATCCCAGGGATTGCGCACCGGGCCGTACCAGGATGTCTCGTTGGACGAGCCCATCGCGAATTCGTCCATATTGCACTTGCCGAGCATCACCGCCCCGCCCTCGGCGTGCAGCTTGCGCACGACGGTCGCGTCATACGGGGCGATGAATCGGTCCAGCATCTTCGAGGCGCAGGACGTGCGCACCCCATCGGTGCAGAAAATATCCTTCTGCGCGAGGGGAATGCCGGTCAAAGGGCCGGCATCGCCAGCGGCCAGGCGTGCATCCGCCGCGTCAGCCGCCGCCAGCGCCTGCTCGGCGGTGACGGTGATGAAGCTGTTGAGTTGAGCATCGTGCGCTTCGATGCGCCCGAGAAAGTGGGCGGTCAGCTCGCGGCTCGAAAAGGTCTTCGCGCGCAGGCCGTCGGCCATCTGCTTGATTGTGAGTTTGTGCATATCTTCGGTATGGGATCGGCCAGGGGCGCAGCGCAGCGCTGCATCCATCTGCAGCCCGACGCCCGGCGCCTTCGCTCAAGCCTTATTCAATGACCTTGGGAACAACGTACAGACCGTTTTCGGCTTGCGGCGCCAGCGCCTGAAAGCGCTCACGCTGATCGGCCGCGGTCACCGCGTCCGCGCGCAGACGCTGGACCATGTCCAGGGGATGCGCCATCGGCGACACCGCCTCGGTTTCGGCCTGGCTCAATTGATCCACCATCTCGAGAATGCTGGAAAGCTGCCCGGCATAGGGGGCGAGCTGCTCCGGACGCAGTTCGAGGCGGGCAAGATGGGCAACCTGCTGGATTTGTTCGGGTGTCAGACTCATAGGGTTTCCGCCGATACCACTGTCGATACCAAAAAATTTGGTATCGGTACCGGTTTGATCGCTTGGAAAATCGATTATGATGCGCAGCGCGCCCATTCTACATGCAGAGCGCTACAAGCAGCGCGCGCCGCCGTGTCCTCCGGTTCGCCGGCGCACTGCTCTCGCCATCACGCACAATTCCAACCCGGACGCCCCTCCGCACCGCCGATGCTCGACGCTTTCCGCCGCCTGTTCGTCAACGATCTTTCCATTGACCTCGGGACCGCCAATACCCTGGTCTTCGTCCGTGACGAAGGCATCATTCTCAATGAACCTTCGGTGGTCGCCATCCGCACGGAAGCGGGCGGGCGCAAGCGCGTCGAAGCGGTCGGCAAGGACGCCAAGGAGATGCTGGGGCGCACCCCCGGCAACATCACCACGGTGCGCCCGTTGCGCGACGGCGTCATCGCCGACTTCACCGTCACCGAGAAGATGCTGCAGCATTTCATCCGCAAGGTGCAGAAGTCGCGCATGCTCAAGCCGATGACGCGCGTCGTGGTCTGCGTGCCTTACGGTTCCACCCAGGTGGAGCGCCGCGCCATCCGTGAATCGGTGGAAAACGCCGGCGCACGCAAGGTCTACGTGATCGAGGAACCGATCGCCGCGGCGCTGGGCGCCGGCATCCCGGTCGGCGAGGCCCGCGGCTCGATGGTGCTGGACATCGGTGGCGGCACCTCGGAAGTCGGCGTGATCTCGCTCAACGGCATCGTCTATGCCGAATCGGTGCGGATCGGCGGCGACAAGTTCGACGAGGCGATCATGAATTACGTCCGTCGGCAGTACAACATGCACATCGCCGAACCCACGGCGGAACGCGTCAAGATCAAGATCGGCACGGCTTTCCCGGGCCATGAGGTGCAGGAAATCGAGGTCGTCGGCCGCCACGCCGCGGCCGGCGTACCGCGCACCTTCACCATGAACTCCAATGAAATCCTGGACGCGCTGCAGGAACCGCTGACCGGCATCGTCGCGGCCGTGAAGAAAGCGCTGGAACGCACGCCACCGGAACTGGGCGCCGATATCGCCGAGCGCGGCATCGTACTGACCGGCGGCGGCGCCCTGCTGCGCGACCTCGACAAGCTGCTGTCCGAGGAAACCGGCCTGCCGGTGATCGTCGCCGACGACCCGCTGACCTGCGTGGCGCGTGGTGGCGGCATGCTGCTCGACATGCTCGACTCCCACGGGGAGTTCCTGTCCTCGGAGTGAGCCGATTTCCGGACTAGGCCCGCGCCGCAATCCCCCTTAAGCTAGCCCTTTGATACGGGGAAGTTTTTTGCTGCGCGGCAGCCTGTCGGCCACGATTTGAACACTCTCAGCGGCAACACTCGGAAACCACTGTTTCAGCGGGGCTCGGGGCTCGGCCTGCGGGCGGCCCTGTTGCTGCTGCTTTCGATCGCTTTGCTGGCGGTCGACCACCGCACCGAGACCTTCGATCCGGCGCGCAACGTCATGTCGCAACTGCTCGCTCCCATCATCTGGACTTCGCGCCTGCCGAGTACGGTCTCGGCGATCGGCAACTACGCGCAGACACGCGGCGAGCTGATGGCGGAAAACGAGCACCTCAGCGAAAGCCTGCTGCGGCTGCGCGCCCGCACCTCCAAGGTGCAGGCCCTGGAGGCCGAAAATCAGAGGCTGCGCGAACTGCTGTCGTCGTCCGAGCAGATCGAGGACAGCGTGCTGGTCGCCGAAATCCTCGCCACCAACCAGGATCCGTATCGCCACCAGATCGTGCTCAACCGCGGAACCGGCGACGGCGTCTACCGCGGTCAGGCGATCATCGACGCTTACGGCGTGCTCGGCCAAGTGGTCCGCGTGCTGCCGGACACGGCTGTGGGTCTGCTGATCACCGACCCCGACCACGGTGTCCCGGTGGAGGTCAATCGCACCGGCCTGCAGACGGTGGCGCTGGGCCGCGGTGACGGCCAAGGCCTGTCCTTGCCGTTCCTGCCGGGCAATGCCGACATCAAGGTCGGTGATCTGTTGGTGTCCTCGGCCCTGGGCGGCCGCTTCCCGCCCGGCTACCCGGTTGGCGAGGTCGCGGAGCTGCTCTACCAGCCCGGCGAGCACTTCATGGAAGCCATCGCCTACCCGACGGCACGAATCAACCAAGGACGGCAGGTTTTGCTGGTGTGGAGCGAGACGGTCCAGTCCGAACCCGGGATTACCGAAACCGTGCCTGCCATACCCGCAGCCGAGGGGACCGGCGTCGAACCGAAGGCAGCGACTGCGCCCACCGCGGAACAGGCCGGGCCGCCCAAGCCACTGACGCCTGCAACGCCGAACACCGCGACCACGGCGCCCGAGCAATGACCACCAGCATCCGTTCGCAATACCTGATGCTGATACCGGCACTGATTCTGGCGCTGGTACTGCAGACCGTTGCGCTGCCGCCGCTGCTGTCGGCGATGCGACCATCCTGGGTCGCCTTGATCATCGGCTACTGGGCCTACCGCAGCAACGGCGTGGGCTTGCTGCTGCCATCTGCGGCGGCCGGTCTGTGTCTTGACGTGATGTTCAACACTGCCCTGGGCACCCATGTCGTAGCGCTCACGGTGGTGGTCTACGCGACGCTCAAGCTGCGGGGGTTTCTGTACCTGTCCCCCCTGTGGCAAACGACGCTGATCCTGGCGCCGATCTGGCTGCTCTACAGCTTCATCCTGTTCTGGGCCGATGGGGCCACGCTGCACGCAGCCGCCCCTTTGGCGCGCTGGCTGCCGGTGATCAGTACCACCGTGCTATGGCCGTTGATGTTTCTGATTCTCCAGTTGCTGCGCCCGGTCACGCGGCCACGGTGACGGCCCTGCCGACAGAGAGGCACCCCCGAAAAATGAATCCTGCGCCGGGCACGGCCACCCTCACCCCACCATCCGCTCCGCGGGCGGTCCTCCCCTCTCCACTCCGTGGGCGAGGGGCAGTGGACTCGCCGCGCGAGATTCGGCTTAAAGATGGGTAACTACGACGCGATCAAGGATCTGCACGCTGAGCGGCAGACCTTCTTCGTGCGCGCGCTGGTGGCGCTGATCGCCTGCGGCATCGCCATCGCCATCCTGGTGTCGCGTCTGGTCAGCCTGCAGGTGTTCCAGCATGCCGATTTTCTGACGCGCTCCAACGAAAATCGCATGCGGCTGGTGGTGGTGCCGCCGGTGCGCGGCCTGATCTTCGACCGCAATGGCGCGGTGCTGGCCGACAACGTACCGTCTTTCGTACTCGAACTGATCCCCGAACAGGTGGAGGACATCGACGACACACTCAAGCGTTTGTCGCGCATCGTCAGCCTCGACCACGAGGATATGGAACGCTTTCGCGACCGGCTTCGGCGCACGCCGCGCTATCGCGGAGTACCGATCCGCACGCGCCTGACGATGGACGAAGTGGCCCGCTTCGAGATCAACCGCCACGACTTCTCCGGCGTCGATATCCGCGCGGGACTGACGCGGCGCTATCCGCTCGGCGAGTCGGCGGCCCACGTGGTCGGCTACGTCGGCGGCGTCTCGGAGGAGGAACTGCGGGAATTCGGCGCCGAGGGCTATCGTGGGACCACGCATATCGGCAAGAACGGTGTGGAACGGAGCCACGAAGTGGACTTGCACGGCAAGGTCGGCGCGAAAATCGTCGAAACCAACGCCACCGGCCGGCCGTTGCGTGATCTCAACTACGATCGCGGGGCGCCGGGCCAGAGCCTTTATCTGACCGTGGACGCGCAACTGCAGGTGGCCGCCGAGGCGGCACTGGGCGACCGCGAAGGTGCCGTCGTCGCGATCCAGCCGAGCAGTGGCGAAGTGCTGGCGCTGGTGTCCAAGCCAGGATTCGACCCGCACCTGTTCGTCGATGGCATCGGCTTCAAGACTTACAAGGCGCTCAACGACAACCCCACCAAGCCGCTGTTCAACCGCGCACTGCAAGGCCAGTACCCGCCGGGCTCGACGATCAAGCCGCTGATGGCGATGGCGGGGCTGGAATACGCCGTGACCACCGAGCATGAACGCGTGTTCTGTCCTGGCTTCTACGAATTGCCCGGGTCCAGCCGCAAGTATCGCGACTGGAAGCGACGCGGCCACGGCTGGATGGACATGGATCGTGCCATCGCCGAATCCTGCGATGTCTACTTCTACAAGCTCGCCGAACAGCTGGGGGTGGATCGGATCGAAGCCATGCTCTCGCAGTTCGGGTTGGGTTCGGCCACCGGTCTGGACCTGCCCGGTGAAAAGGGCGGCCTGCTGCCATCCAGGGACTGGAAACGGGCCGCCAAGCGCGAGGCCTGGTATCCCGGTGAGACCTTGAACATCGGAATCGGTCAGGGATACATGATGATGACACCGGTACAGCTGGCCCAGGCCATGGCGCTGGTCGCAATGCGCGGACAAGGCTATGTACCGCACATCGTCCACGCCGAGGAAGACCCACTGAGCCATACCATGCGCCGCGTCGCTCCCACGCCGGTGCCGACCATCGAGACCCGCGACCCACGCGCCTGGTCCGAGGTCATCCACGCCCTGATCGAGGTGACGACCACTCAGGGAGGCACCGGCTATCGCGCCTTTCATGATGCGCCCTACCTTGCGGCCGGCAAGAGCGGTTCCGCCCAGGTCGCGGGACTGGCCCAGGATGAAGCGGCCCCCGAGCTCTCGTCCGTACCGAAGCATCTGCGCGATCATGCGCTGTTCGTCGCCTTCGCACCGGTCGAATCACCACAGATTGCGGTCGCGGTGATCGTCGAACACGGTGGCGGAGGCGGGGCCGTGGCCGGGCCGGTGGTCCGGGCGGTGATCGACGACTGGCTGCTGCGCGACGCCGATCCAACGGCGAACGCCGGTGCCGGAAATGCAGCCGGCGCGACGGTCGTGACTCCGGCGGCGGCAGCGGCGACGACCGCACCGGGAGGTGCCGGGTGACGGAACTCGATGCCGCCCCGCGTTCGCAAATTGGCCTGCTGGCGCGACTGCATGTGGACGCCTGGCTTGCCGTACTGCTGCTGGCGGTCTGTTCGGTCGGACTGTTCGTGATCTACAGCGCAACCGGTAGCGACAGCGGTGCCGTGATTTCCCAAGTGCAGCGCATCGGCATGGGCATCGTCGCGCTGCTGATCTGCGCGCAGGCGCCGCCCGAGCTGTATCGCAACTTTGCCCCCTATCTGTATGCCGCCGGCCTGCTGCTGCTGCTGGCGGTGCTGGTGCTCGGCGACCACTCCAAGGGTGCGCAGCGCTGGCTCGACCTCGGCGTCGTGCGCTTCCAGCCGTCGGAGATCATGAAGATCGCGGTGCCGATGATGGTGGCCAGCTACCTGCACGGCAGCAACATTCCGCCGCGCCTGCAGACCCTGGCCGGCGCCGTCGTTCTGGTGGCGGTGCCGACCGCGCTGGTGGCGGTACAACCCGATCTCGGCACCTCGCTGCTGGTGGTCGCCGCGGGGGGATTCGTGCTGTTCTTCGGCGGTCTGTCATGGCGCTGGATCGCGTCGGTGGTGGGACTGGCGACGGCGGCCGCGCCGATCGTGTGGATGAACATGCGCGAATACCAGCAGCAACGTGTACTGACGTTTCTCGACCCATCCAGCGACCCGCTCGGTGCCGGCTATCACATCACCCAGTCCAAGATCGCCATCGGCTCGGGCGGCATTTTCGGCAAGGGCTGGCTCAACGGCACCCAGGCCAGCCTGGATTTCCTGCCCGAATCCCATACCGACTTCATCTTTGCGGTGTTCGCGGAGGAAATGGGTCTGCTCGGCGTACTCGCACTGCTGACGCTGTACACGCTGATCGTGGCGCGCGGGCTGGTCATCGCCCTGCGGGGGCAGGACACCTTCCAGCGGATTCTCGCCGGCGGCCTGTCGCTGACGTTCTTTCTGTACGTGTTCATCAACATCGGCATGGTGATGGGCCTGATGCCGGTGGTGGGCGTACCCTTGCCGCTGGTCTCCTTTGGGGGAACTTCCATGGTCAGCCTGATGGCCGGCTTCGGTATCCTCATGAGCATCCAGACCCACCGCAAACTGATCTCGAGCTAATGCACTCCATGACTAGACGCCCCCCCGGGAAAAGACTCCTGCTGACGCTCGCGCTGCTTGCCCCGGTCATGGCGTTCGCCGATTACAGCGGCAACCCGCGCGCCGCCGAACTCAAGCGGATTCTGGCGGACGAATACGCATTCTCGGGCGCCGATCTGGTGGCGGTCGATCAAGCGCTCAGGAAGGCCGAGCGCGTGCCGCGCCTGATCGAAAAGGAGCAGTCCGCCAAGGAGAAAACCCTGACCTGGACCGGCTACCGCCCGATTCATGTCAACGACGCCAATGTGCGCCGCGGCGTCGCGTTCATGAATGAATACGAAAGCTGGCTGGAACGTGCGCACCGCGAATATGGCGTCGCACCGGCGGTGATCGCCGCGATCCTCGGCGTGGAAACCAAGTTCGGTGGCTATACAGGGCCGCACCGCGTGCTCGACGCGCTGACCACCCAGGGCTTTGAACACCCGACCCGCTCCGACTTCTTCTTCAGCGAGCTGGTGGCGTTCTTCGTGCTGTGCCACGAGCAGCAGCACCAGCCCGAAGACATGCTGGGTTCCTACGCTGGCGCCATGGGCGCAGCGCAGTTCATGCCGAGCAACTACCGGCGGCTGGCCGTCGACTTCGACGGCGACGGCGATACCGACCTGTGGAGTCTGCCGGACGCGATCGGCTCGATCGCCAACTACCTCATCAAGTACCGACCGCAGGTGGCCTGGCAGCGAGACCAGCCCTTGATCGCGCCGCTGCAGCCCACAACCGGTTTCCGCGCGCCGGCGGACGCGGTCAACACCAAGCTGCCATCCGGGACGCTCGGACAATTGCGCGAGTCTGGCGCCCACATCGACGCCGACCTGGACGACGCCACGGCGGCCGGCATACTCGAACTCAAGCTCGACAGCGGTCAGCATGAATATTGGGCGGGTCTCAACAATTTCTATGCGGTGATGAGCTACAACCCGAGGGTCTACTACGCCATGTCGGTGACTCAGCTGGCCGAAGCGCTGAGCCAGGCACGCAGCGAACAAGCCGCTCGATGAAGCCGTGGCGGCTCGCGCTGCTGGGCCCGCTGCTGTGGCTGAGCGCCTGCGCCGGGCCGCGCGCGCTGTCCGACGGACCGCCGCCAGCGGGCGACATTCCCGCGCCGCTACGCTCCGACGCCGCCGCGGACGAAATCAAGGACGCAGTGCCTCGCGCCGAGCCGCGCAGCAAGTATGGCAACCCGCCGTCCTACAGCGTCTATGGCAAGACCTACTACGTCCTGGCCAGCGCCGAAAACTTCCGCGAACGCGGCCGCGCCTCCTGGTATGGGCGCAAGTTTCACGGCCGCCGCACATCCAGTGGCGAGCCCTACGACATGTACGCGATGACCGCCGCGCACAAGACTCTGCCGCTGCCATGCTACGTGCGCGTGCACAATCTGGACAACGGACGGGAGGCGATCGTGCGCGTCAACGACCGCGGTCCGTTCCACGACGGTCGCGTGATCGACCTTTCGTACGCGGCAGCGCTCAAGCTCGGCGTCGTCGGCGCTGGCTCGGCCAATGTCGAGATCGAGACGATCGACCCACGTGCGCCGCGTACGCAGTTCGCCGCAAGCACACCGGGACCTCCAGCCGTGCAACGGCCGCCCGTTCCGATCAATGACACGACACCGCACTACCTGCAGGCCGGCAGTTTCAGCGATCCGGTCAATGCCGTCGCGCTGCGCGAGCAGCTCGGCAGCATCGGCATCCAGCAGGTGGAAATTCGTGTCGAGGAGATCGCGGACAGTCACATGCACCGCGTTCTGATCGGACCCTTTGCTCAGGAGTCCGAACTGGAAGCGACGCGCGACCAATTGCTGGTCAATCGATTTTCGGCAATTCCCGTCATTCGGTGAGGCGATCGGCGCCGACATTCGCTGCACAAGCATTAACATGGGCAAGATTCGCCCCCATTCCCGTTCGAGTCCCCCCCGCTTCGAAGGCATGAAAATCAAACTCTTTTCGCTACGCTCGCTCCTCATTCCGCTGGCCCTGCTCAGTCTGTGGCCACTCGCCACGGCCGCGCAAAGCGTGCCCCCGCCCCCCAATCTGGACGTCAAGAGCTGGATTCTGCTCGATGCGCAGACCGGGCAGGTTCTGACCGGCAGTGACTACGACGAGCGCGTCGAGCCCGCAAGCATCACCAAGGTGATGACCACCTACGTGATCTACGACGAGATCGCGCAGGACCGGATGCATCTCGATGATGACGTGCTGATCAGTGAAAAGGCCTGGCGTCAGGGCATCGACTCCAGCGAATCGCGCATGTTTCTGGACGTGGGCTCGCACGTGAAGGTCGAGGACCTGCTGCGCGGCATCGTCATCCAGTCCGGCAACGACGCCAGCATCGCCATGGCCGAACACGTGGCCGGCACCGAGGAAGCCTTCGCCAGCCTGATGAACCAGCATGCCAAGCAGCTCGGCATGAAGAATTCGCATTTCGTGAATTCCACCGGCCTGCCGGACCCGGAGCACTACACCAGCGCTCATGACATTGCGCTGCTGGTGCGCGCGCTGATCAAGAATTTTCCGGACGACTACGCGATGTATTCGCAGAAGGAATTCACCTACAACGGCATCAAGCAGCGCAACCGCAATGGCCTGCTGTGGCGTGATTCGACGATCGATGGCGTCAAGACCGGCCACACCTCCAAGGCCGGCTACTGCCTGGCCACCAGCGCGGTGCGTGACGGCCGCCGCCTGATCGGCGTGGTCATGGGCGCCGGCAGCTGGAATGGCCGCGAGCAGTCCAGCCTCGCAATCCTCAACTACGGCTTCCGCTTCTTCGATACCGTGAAGCTCTACGAGGCGGGATCGCCGATCCAGACCCTGCGCATCTTCAAGGGCTCGACCGAGGAGCTGCCGGTCGGCACCATCGACACGCTGGCCGTCAGCATTCCGCGCGGCGCACAAGACAAGCTGTCGGTGCAGGCAGACGTACAGCAGCCGCTGATCGCGCCGGTGCAGGCCGGGCAGACCCTGGGCACGGTGACCGTCAGCCTTGACGGCGACACACTGCTACAGGAACCCCTGGTCGCGCTGCAGGAAGTTCCCGAAGGCGGCCTCTGGGACAAACTGGTGGACGAGGTCCGTCTGCGCTTCTTCGAGTGAGCCATGGCCAACCCTGCCCCGCCGAAACTGACGTACCCCTGCCGCTTTCCGATCAAGGCGTTCCTGCGTCCCGATAGTGGCGCGGAAAGCCGTGTCCGGCGTGTGGTGCAGGACGCGATCGGCGTGCCCTCGCAAATCAGCCGCCAATTGTCCGGCCAAGGCAACTACACCTGCCTGACGTTCGACTTCGTCGCCGACAGTGAGGACCACGTGGCCCGCGTGCGTGCGGTTCTGCGCGCGGAACCGGCGGTACTGATGTCTCTGTGAGCGCCGCAGGCGCCGACGCGCCCCTGGTTCTTTCGCTGGGTCAGCAGCCCTATACCGAAACCTTCACGGCGATGCGCGCGTTCACCGAATCCCGCCAGCGCGGCTCGCGTGATGAAATCTGGCTGCTGCAACACCCGAGCGTGTTCACGCTCGGCCAGGCCGGGAAACCGGAACACCTGCTGGCACCCGGCGACATTCCCGTGGTGCAGAGCAATCGGGGGGGGCAGGTCACGTATCACGGTCCAGGGCAACTGGTGGCCTATGTGATGCTGGATCTGCAAGGCCGCGGCTACGGCATTCGCAGCCTGGTCACTCGCATAGAGAATGCACTGATCGCCTGCATGGCGGATTTCGGCATTACCGCAAGCGCGCGTCAGGATGCGCCCGGTGTCTATCTGGACGATGGTCGCAAACTGGCCTCGCTGGGTCTGCGCGTCAGTCGCGGCTTCTGCTATCACGGTCTGGCGCTCAACGTTGCGATGAACCTCGAACCGTTTCAGCGCATCAATCCCTGCGGCTATGCGGGTTTGCAGGTGGCACAGCTGTCGGAAATCGGCGGACCGAAGGCGGTTGTCGACGCGGAGCATTCGCTGATCCCCCATCTAAGGGATTTTCTGTACGCGCCTGATTGAGGCACAATATCTGCCTAAGCAGCATTTTCGTCAGCCAACAATAAACTCAGAATCGGCAGAACCCGCATTCCCTTCAACACACTATGAAGCAGTTCAGGTGGGGTTCAGCCCATCACGGTTTACCATCCGGCCGCCGCACGCCCGTCCAAGCTGGCGTGCCAGCGGGGCATTGGGCATGCGACAATTGCCTGTGACTATCGTCCACCCGAATCCCATTCAAGGCCTGACACAATGACAGCTCATTCAGCTGACGACGCCCTCGTGCGTGTGCGCGGCCTGCACTTCGCCTACGGTTCGCGTCTGATCTATGACGGAATCGATGTCGACATTCCGCGTGGCAAGGTCACCGCCATCATGGGGCCATCCGGCACTGGCAAGACCACCTTGCTGCGTTTGATCGGCGGCCAGTGGCGTCCGGACGCCGGCACCGTGGAGTTCGATGGCGTGAATGTCCACAAGCAGTCGCGCAGCCAGTTGTTCGAGATGCGCAAACGCCTCGGCATGCTGTTTCAGTCCGGCGCACTGCTGACCGACCTGACGGTGTTCGAGAACGTGGCCTTTCCACTGCGTGAGCACACCGATCTGCCGGAATCGATGATCCGCGATCTGGTGCTGATGAAGCTGGAGGCCGTAGGCCTGCGTGGCGCGCGCGATCTCGCCCCGGACGAGCTCTCGGGCGGCATGGCACGACGCGTCGCGCTGGCGCGGGCGATCGCGCTCGACCCCGCCATGGTCATGTATGACGAACCCTTCACCGGCCAGGACCCGATTTCCATGGGCGTGCTGATGCGGCTTGTGCGGACGCTCAACGACGCCCTGAACCTGACTTCGATCGTGGTCTCGCATGACGTCAACGAGGTATTGTCGATCAGCGACCATGTCTACGTGGTTTCCGCCGGCAAGGTCGTCGCCAGCGGCTCACCGGATGAGGTCCGCAATGCGGGCTCCGAATGGGTCAAGCAGTTCGTGGACGGCCTGCCGGACGGCCCGGTCCCGTTCCACTACAAGGCCGGCGACTACGCCGAGGAACTGATGGGAGCGGCCAAATGAGTTCGCTGCTCACGATACTCGGCAATTTCTCGGCCGGAGCCGGACGCGCCGTGCTGTTCTGGTTCGGCATCCTGGCCGCGATACCCGGCGCCCTGCTGCGGCCGCGCGTGATCATCCGTCAGTTCTATGACAGCGCCGTACTGTCGCAGATCATCATCGTGGTATCCGGTTCGTTCATCGGCATGGTGCTCGCGCTGCAGGGATACCGCACGCTGGTCAACTTCGGCGCCGAATCGTCGTTGGGTGTGTTTGTGGCGCTGGTCATCATCCGCGAACTGGGGCCGGTGGTCACCGCACTGCTGTACGCGGGCCGCGCCGGCTCGTCGATGGCCGCGGAAGTCGGTCTGATGCGTGCAACCGAACAGCTGTCCGGCATGGAAATGATGGCGGTGGATCCGATGAAACGCGTCGTCGCGCCGCGCTATATCGCCGGCGTGCTGGCGATGCCGCTGCTGACCGCGATCTTCACGGTGATGGCGATCGGCATCGCCGGCGGCTACGCGGTCGGCGTGGTGCTGCTGGGCGTGGACGACGGCTCTTACTGGTCGCAGATCCAATCGAGTGTCGACCTGCGCGACATCGGTGACGCCGCGCTCAAGGCCCTGGTGTTCGGTCTGGTGGTGAACTGGATCGCGCTGTATCAGGGGTATCACGCGGCACCGAATTCCGAAGGTGTTTCACGCGCAACGACGACAACGGTCGTGTATTCGTCGCTGGCCATCCTCGGCCTCGACTTCGTGCTCACCGCCATGCTGTTCCAGAAGTAGTTAGGGCTCCAAATCATGCAATCACGTTCACTTGAGATTCTGGTCGGATTCTTCTTCGCGCTCGGCGTCGCGGCAATCTTCGTGCTCACCTTCCGTGTCGCCGGGCTGCAGAACGTGGGCGGCGGGCCGACCTACGAGGTTACCGCCATGTTCGAGAATATCGGCGGGCTCAAGCCGGGCGCCTCGGTGACGATGGCCGGCGTCAAGATCGGGCGCGTACGCAACATCGCGATCGACCGCACAACCTTCGAGGCGCGCGTGAAGATGGACCTCGCCGCCGACTACGACAATATCCCCAAAGACTCCAACGCCAAGATTCTCACGGCGGGCCTGCTCGGCGAGCAGTACATCGGCTTCGAACCCGGTGGCGCGCTCGAATCTCTGGAGCAGGGTGACACCGTCACCTTTACCCAAAGCGCGCTGGTATTGGAGAACCTCATCGGCCAGTTCCTCACGTCGATGACCCAGAAGGGTTCCAACGAATCCAAGGAGTAACCGCATGAACGTCCTAAAAACGACCCTTGCCGCCGCGGGCCTGCTGGCCATCGCCGGGCTGGCACACGCACAGTCCGCCAAGCCGGACGAGATCATCCGCTCCGCAACCGAAAGCGCGCGCGAGCAGATCAACGAAAACTACGAAACGTACAAGACCGACAGGCACGCCTTCTACACGATGATCGATGAGACCGTCGTGCCGCGCTTCGACGTGAAATACATCTCGCAGCTGGTACTGGCGCGCAACTACCGCAGCGCCACACCGGAACAGCGCAGCCGTTTCACCGATGCCTTCCAGACGATGATCGTGCGCTCCTACGCCGATGCCCTGCTCGAGTACTACGACGACGTGGACATCGAATGGGCGCCACTGCGCATGGCCGAGGACGCCACCGACGCCTCCGTCGGGGCGAAAATCATGCGCAACAGCGGACAGCCGATTCCGATCGACTTCCGCGTCCACAAGACCGATGACGGCGACTGGAAGATCTACGACATCGCCGTGGAAAACATCAGCGTGGTCAGCAACTTCCGCGCCCAGTTCGCACAGGAAGTGAAGAAGAACGGCCTCGATTCGCTGATCGCGAAGCTGGAAAGCCTGCAGATCAAGGCGCCAACCGTCGAGGTCGATGAGCCCGCGCAGGGCTCCTAGCCGCCGCGCAGGAAAGGAGACACCATGGTCAGCGTCAGTCCCGGCCGTATTGAGGGGGAACTCTGCTTCGCCACCGCAGACGCCGTCTTGCGTGAAAGTGCCCAACTGCTCAAGACCGGCAGCATCGACCTGTCCGGCATCACCCGTGCGGACAGCGCGGGTGTGGCCTTGCTCCTGGAGCTGCGCCGCCGCCACGGCGCGCCACTGCCACTGACGCAGATTCCCGCGCAGCTCGGTGGCCTGATCGAGTTCTTCAATCTGGGGGCGATCCTGATGCCCCCGCAGCCCAGCGGAAGCGCACCATGATTCGACTCCTTATCGCGGTCCTGACTACGGTCACGCTGGGCGCTTGCGCACATGCGCCAGCTTACGACCCCCAGGATCCGCTGGAGGTGGTCAACCGCAAGGTCTACAAGTTCAACGACGTGGCTGACCGTTACGTATTGCGCCCGGTCGCCAAGACCTATGCCGACATCACGCCGCAACCGGTCAAGACCGGCGTCAGCAATTTCTTCGACAACCTCACCTATCCGATCACCATCGTCAACGGCGTGCTGCAGCTCAAGTTCAAGCAGGCCGCATCCGATACCGGACGTTTCCTGCTCAACTCCACGGTCGGCATCCTCGGCCTCGTCGACGTCGCCGGCCAGCAAGGCATGGAACGCCACGACGAGGACTTCGGGCAGACCCTGGGTTACTGGGGCGTCGGGGAAGGCTGGTTCCTGATGCTCCCGCTGCTCGGGCCCTCGACCAATCGCGACCTGATCGGCCGTGGCGGTGATTACTTCTCGGATCCGACCTACTATGTCGACGAGCCTCAGGTCGAATATCCGCTGATCGCACTACGCGCCGTGAACAGCCGCGCCGGTCTGCTCGGCGCACCGGAAAACTTTCTCAATCAGCAGCTGGACCCTTACGTTGCCATGCGCACGGCCTACCTGGAACAGCGCTGGAGCCTGATCCACGATGGCAACCCGCCTCCGGACGACGATTTCGAGGACTTCGGCGACGAGTGAGGCTACCGGCTGCCGCGACTTTTCAAGCTTCTACGCCTGTCGCCTCACCCCTTGCGCCTCACGCGCTCACCCCACCCAGGCCCGCACGTTTTCGAACATCCGGAACCACGGTGTGAATCGCTGCTCGCGGTTCGGCCACCACGAACCCACGCTGCCGGCGATCGTTCGTTCCGGGTGCGGCATCATCACCGTGATACGACCGTCTGCGTTGCAGATGCCAGTCAAGCCTTCGGGCGAGCCGTTCGGATTGAACGGGTAGCGCGTCGCCACTTGGCCCGCGCTGTCCAGATAACGCATCCCGACCTGCGCGTTTGCCTGTAGCGAGGTCTGCTGACTGGCCGAGCTGAAACTCGCCCTGCCCTCGCCGTGCGCCACGGCGATCGGCAATCGCGATCCGGCCATGCCGGCCAGGAAGATCGACTTCGATTCCACGATTTCAACCTGCGTCCAGCGCGCTTCGAACTGCTCGGAGCGGTTGCGCACGAACTGCGGCCAGTGCTCGCTGCCGGGCACCAGTTCGGCCAGCGCCGCGAACATCTGGCAACCATTGCAGACGCCCAGCGCGAAGCGATCCGGCTGTTCGAAGAACGACTGGAACATGCCGCGCGCGCGTTCGTTGAACAGGATCGAACGCGCCCAGCCCCGGCCGGCGCCCAGCACGTCGCCGTATGAAAAGCCGCCGCAGGCCACGAGCCCGGCATAGTCATCCAGGGTCTGCCCGCCTTCCAGCAGATCGGACATGTGCACGTCCACCGCCTCGAAACCGGCGGCGTCGAAGGCATAGGCCATTTCGACCTGGCCGTTGACGCCCTGCTCGCGCAGGATCGCCACGCGTGGCCGGCGCCCGATGCCCGGCGCGGACGGACGGAGAACTGGCGCAACCGCCGGATCGAAGCTGAGGTGCACGCTCAAGCCGTGATCGGATTCCAGGCCCGCCGATGCGAATTCCTCGTCGGCACAATCGGGCTCATCACGCAGCTTCGCCATGCGATAACTGGTTTCGAACCAGGACTTGAACAAGGCTTCGCGCGCGCCTTCGAACACCACCGCGCCACCGGCACGAATGCGGATGCGGCCATCGGTCGTGGGCCTGGCAATTTCTTGCACACTCAGCCCGTCAAAGGCCGCGCGTATGGCCGGTACGTCGGCACGGCGAACCTGCACCACAAACCCCAGTTCTTCGGCGAACAGCGATGCCAGCACATCGACGTCCGCGAGATCGACATCGAGCCCGCAATGCCCGGCGAAGGCCATTTCCATCAGCGTGGCGAGCAGACCGCCGTCGGATCGATCGTGGTAGGCCAGTACGCGAGCTTCGGCGTTCAGCGCCTGTATTCCGGCAAAGGCCTGGCGCAGCAGCGTCGGCGCATCGAGGTCCGGCACCCGGTCGCCGAACTGTCCGTAGACCTGCGCGAGGATCGAGCCGCCCAGACGGTTCTGGCCGGCACCGAGATCGACCAGCAGCAATACCGTGTCGCCGGCATCGGTGCGCAGCTGTGGGGTCAGGCTGCGCCGCACGTCGGTCGCCGGCGCAAAAGCGGATACGATCAAGGACAGGGGCGCGAACTGCATGTGGCGTGCATCGCCATCCTCCCAGACGGTGCGCATCGACAGCGAATCCTTGCCCACCGGAATCGCGATGCCGAGCTGCGGGCACAGCTCGGCGCCGACGGCGCGCACGGTGTCGTACAGGCGCGCATCTTCGTCACCAAGCCCGGCCGCCGCCATCCAGTTTGCGGACAGCTTGACCTCGCCGAGGCTGGCGATCGGCGCTGCCATCAGATTGGTGATCGCCTCGGCCACCGCCATGCGACCCGAAGCCGGCGCGTCCAGCAGCGCCAGCGGCGCGCGCTCGCCCATGGCCATGGCCTCCCCCGTTACCGCCTCGAAACTGCTGGCGGTCACGGCGCAATCCGCCACCGGTACCTGCCAGGGACCGACCATCTGGTCACGCACCGTCAATCCACCGACCGTACGGTCGCCGATCGTGATCAGGAAGTTCTTGGCGGCAACCGTGGGATGCTGCAATACCCGAATCACCGCTTCGTCGAGCCGGATGGCGCTGCGGTTCAGCGCCGGCAGTTCACGGACGGCGCGCACCGACTGGCGCTGCAACTGCGGCGCCTTGCCGAGCAGTACCGACATCGGCATATTCACGGCGTCCTGCGCTTCGAGTTCATCCTCGACCACCAGCACGCGCTCGGCCAGCGCCGTTCCGACGACAGCGTACGGACAGCGCTCGCGCCGGCAGGCCGCATCGAGCACCGCCAGCCCGGCATCGTCCACCGCGAGCACGTAGCGCTCCTGGGATTCGTTGCACCAGATTTCCATCGGCGACAGCGACGGATCGGCAATGTCCACCGCGCGCAGGCGAATGCGTCCGCCACGACCGTTGTCGTTGATGATTTCGGGCAGGGCGTTGGAAATGCCGCCGGCACCGACGTCGTGAATCGACAGAATCGGATTGGCCTCACCCAGCGAAGCACAGTAGTCGACGACCTCCTGGCAGCGCCGTTCCAGCTCCGGATTGGCGCGCTGCACCGAGGCGAAATCCAGCGCCTCGCTGCTGGAGCCGGTGGTCATGCTGCTGGCGGCACCGCCGCCCAGGCCGATCAGCATCGCCGGTCCACCCAACACGATCAGCTGCGCGCCGGCCGGCACGTCGAGCTTTTCGACCAGCCCATCGCGGATGTTGCCGTAGCCGCCGGCGATCATGATCGGCTTGTGAAAGCCGGTACGGCTGCCGTCCGGCAAGGTCTGCTCGAAGCTGCGGAAATAGCCGGCCAAATTGGGCCTGCCGAATTCGTTGTTGTAGGCCGCCGCGCCGATCGGCCCCTCCAGCATGATCTGCTGCGCCGTGGCCATGCGCGGGGGGCGCGAATCCGCCGCCTCCCAGGGCTGGGTGAATCCCGTAATGCGCAGATTGGACACCGAAAACCCGCAAAGGCCGGCCTTGGGGCGGCCGCCGCGTCCGGTGGCGGCCTCGTCGCGAATTTCGCCGCCGGCACCGGTCGCCGCGCCGGGATGCGGTGAAATACCGGTGGGGTGGTTGTGCGTCTCGACCTTCATCAGGATGTGAGCCGGTTCCTGGCGCGTCCGCCAGATGCGATCGGAACCCAGCATGAAGCGCGGCGCTTCCGGGCCCGCAATGACCGCGGCATTGTCCTTGTAGGCCGAAAGCACACCGTCCGGTGATGCGGCATGACTCATGCGGATCATGCCGAACAGCGTGTCCGGCTGTGTTTCTCCATCCACCGTGAACTCGGCGTTGAAGATCTTGTGGCGACAGTGTTCCGAATTGATCTGCGCGAACATCATCAATTCGGCGTCGCTTGGGTTGCGGCCCACGCCGGCGAAGTATTCGGCGAGGTAGTCGATCTCATCGGCAGACAGCGCCAAGCCCCAGTCCCGGTTCGCCGTCGCCAGGGCGTCCTTACCGCCGCCGAGCAGGTCGACCTGCCGCAGCGGCCGGCGCTCCGGGGTTTCGAATACCTGGGCCAGACCCTTGATGTCCGACACCAGGCTTTCGGTCATCGGGTCATGCAACAGGGCATGTGCCACCGCCGGCAAGTCCGTGATCCCTTCGAACACCAGAACGCGACCGCGTTCGATGCGCTGCACACCGGCCAGTCCGCAGACGCGGGCAATGTCGGTGGCCTTGCTGCACCACGCGGACACCGTGCCGACACGCGGCACCACGAACAAACGCAGACTGCCGTCCGGCAATTCGCCTTCACCCGCTTCCAGCAGACGCCGGACCGCCGCCAGTTCGGCGTCCGCGGCCGTCGCCATGAAAAATTCCGAAACACGCAGACCGTTGAGTCCCGGCGCCTGTGCGATGAGCGCTTCGCGCAGGCGATCGATACGAAACGTGGAGAGAGCCGGTCCGCCCGGTAGCAAATGCACAGTCATTTCAGGTCTATTGGATCGTCACTCAGGAAATTTCACGCCATGCCAGGCCCTGGTCCTGCTCGGCAGCGACCAGCCAATGCGTCTCGCAACCCAGCGCCTCCGCTCCGGCGGTCAGCGCCAGCTCGGGCGTGTTGTTCTTTTCGGAAAGGTGCGTCAACACCACATGCTGCAGGCGCGAAGTGTCGATGCGTCTCAACAGATCGGCCGCCTGCATGTTCGAAAGGTGCCCATAGGCGCCACCGACCCGGCGCTTGAGCGACTCCGGATACGGCCCATTGGCGAGCATGGCGCTGTCATGATTGAACTCGATCAACAAGGAATCACAGGCCTGCAGCATCCGGCACATATGCGGCGTGACGCTGCCCGCATCGGACAGCACGCCAATGCAGGTCGCACCATTGCCGACCACGAACTGCGCCGGTTCCCGTGCATCATGCGGGACCGGATACGGTGACATTTCCAGATCACCGATCGCAAAGGGGGTGTGCGGATCGAAATGTTCGATGCACGGCACGTCGACGTCATTCCAGACGGCGTGGGTTCCGCGCGTCATCCACACCGGCAAACCGTAGCGCCGGGCCACCCGCGCGACACCACCAAGATGATCGGAATGCTCGTGCGTGACCACGATCGCCGCCAGACTTTCGGGTTCCACGCCGAGCCGCTGCAAACGTCGTGTGGACTCCTGCACCGAGAATCCGCAATCCAGCAGCACATGGGTATCCCGGCAGGAAAACAGGGCGGCGTTGCCCTTGCTGCCGCTCCCCAGCAAGGCGAAGCCCAATCGTCCCGACTTACTTTTGATGACCGCCTCCCGGCGTGAACATCGGAAACGGCGTCACTTTCGATGAGTCGCCGGCCACCGGCTTGATGCGCGCGGCGCCCTGACTCTTCACCTCGTCGATTCGCACGATCTGGTGCACCGGCACGTAGAAGCGCTCCACGTTCTCGAATTCCGACTTGAGCCGTTCCTCGGTCGGGTCAACGACCACGCTCGATTTTTCACCGAATACGATCTGTTCGACCTCGACAAAGCCGAGCAGACCGCCATGACTGATCTGACGTGCATAGAGCTCATAGACCTGGCCCTGCTGCACGAAGCTGACTCGGTAAAGACGCTGTTTGGTCATCGATGCGATGAACGTTCCGGACTGAGGAGGTGGATTTGTATTATCCGGGCAAGGACCTTCCGGGAACAACCAGCATCACGACATCCGCCGGGCCCGGAGCGAAGCGCGACTTCGAGCGCGCGGAATCGGCACGGGCCTCGCCAAAAGCGGCGGACACACTCTCAAGACCGCGATCCACGACCGAAGGCCCGGAGCTGCGTGATCGAAAGCCTCATATAATATTGCTTGCAATTATATTGCTATCCATTATATTGACACGCACATCAACGAAACGAGGATTACGGAATGAGTGCTCTCTACAAGACCACAGTGATCGCAATCGGCGGTCGAAACGGCACAGCGAGCAGCGATGACGGCTTGCTCAATCTGACGCTCTCGCTGCCCAAGGAGCTCGGCGGCAAGGGCGAGGCGACCAATCCCGAGCAATTGTTCGCCGCCGGCTATGCCGCCTGCTTCGGCAACGCAGTGATTCATGTCACGCGCAATAAGGAGCAGAAGATTAAGGACGACGACGTCAAGGTCGTCGCCACTGTCGGCATGCAGCCCAATGGCTCAGGCGGCTTCGGCCTGACGGTGGCACTCGACGTAACTTTGGCAGGCGTCGATCAGGAGAAGGCGGAAGCGATTGTCGCTGAGGCGCACAAGGCATGCCCCTATTCGAATGCGACGCGCGGCAATATCGACGTTGTTCTGTCCGTGTACACCCGATGAGTGAGGTTCGGAATGATGGCGAGGCGGAGGATTTACTCCGTCTTGACCAGCAACTGTGCTTTCCGATCTATGCGGCGACCAATTTGATCCAGCGGCTCTATCGGCCGCTGCTGGAACCCTTGGGACTGACTTACTCCCAATATCTCGCCATGCTCGTTCTTTGGGAGCAGGAGCCGGTCACCGTCGGACAGCTCCAAAGCTGCCTGCATCTCGACGTCGGCACGCTCAGTCCATTGCTCAAGCGCATGGAACGGGAGGGCCTAGTCACCCGCACCCGCGACGCGAATGACGAGCGACGCGTACTGATCGGACTCACCGCAAGCGGAAAGGCCCTGCGGGAAGCCGCGCAACAGATTCCGCTGGCGCTGGCTGAGCGGGTCGGCGCAGATCCTGCCGAACTGGACCAGTTGCGAGGACTGACCCGCTCGCTCGTCGGCCGGCTGATACAGGCCGTTCCGTCCAGAACGACCTAACCGATCGACGGATTGTGGAAGCGAGTCCCACGCCGTGCTGCCGGCGATGAAATTGCGCGTCACGGCTTTGGCCTTGTGAAAAAGGCGGACGGCGCAATCGCGCCACGCGTTCGATCAGCCGGCGGCTGATCGTCGAACCCATCATCGTCCGTGGGCGAATCCGGACGGGCTACCCCAATAAGCGACACGGCTTCCAGCCCACCTCTCCGGCCCAGAGGCTGGGATTACTCGAGCGGCGCCCTCGCCCTGCGGGCCGCGCTGCGCGCGTTCGATCAGCTTCGCTGATCGTCGAACCGGACATAGTCTGTGGATTCGAATCCCGTGCGGTTCCGCTCCTATGAGCGAATGTGTTTCTAGAGCACAAATTTGGCGGAGAGGGTGGGATTCGAACCCACGTGGAGCGTTAAGCCCCCAACCGATTTCGAGTCGGTGCCGTTGTGACCGCTTCGGTACCTCTCCGTACACTGTCAGCATCGTGATGCACTTCAGCCGAACATCCAAGAATTCCAGGCGACCAATCCAGCCATTCCGTCCCGTATTCCGACCGATCCCTCAGGGGCAGTTTAAGCTGCGCGTCCCGAGGGTCGCGCATTGTAAATGAAGCTACGCATTTCGCCCACCATTGTGATCGGAAAACTGATTGTGCTCGCGATCACCGCCGGGATCGTGCTGCCGATCACGACATGTTCACCGAAGGTTTCGATCCTCGAACAGGTCCGGTCCACCGGAACGCTGCGCGTGGCGACGGTCAACAGCCCCACCACCTACTACACCGGCCCGCTTGGCGATGAAGGCTTCGAGTACGATCTGGCCAAGGGTTTTGCGGAAGCCCTGGACGTCAAACTGGACCTGATTGTGCTGGATACCGTGGCTGACGTACTCGAGGCGGTGCGCACCGGCAGCGCTCAACTTGGCGCGGCCGGTCTCGCGGTCACCGAGAATCGTCGAGACTACCTGCGTTTCACCACGCCCCTGCGAACCATCGTTCCGCAACTCGTGTACCGCATGGGCGAGAACCGCCCCAGGGACATTGACGATCTCGACGAGAGCAGCCAGCTGGTCGTCGTCAAGGACAGCGCGCATGCCGAATGGCTGGAACGACTCAAGCGGGACCATCCGGACCTGGCCTGGGAGGAGACCGATGAGTTCGAATCCGAGGATTTGCTGGTGCAGGTGGTCGAGGGCCGCATCGGCTACACGGTGGCGAACTCCGATCTGGTGACGATCAATCAGCGCTATTACCCGCAGCTGCGGGTGGCATTCGCGTTGGCCGACAAGCAGGATCTCGCCTGGGCGCTGCCGAGCGACGCCGGGCCTTTGTTCGACGCGGCGCAGGCCTATCTGAACCAGCTCGGCGAAACCGAATTGGGTTGGCTGCACGATCGCTACTTCGGGCACATCGATCGCGTCGGCTACCTGGGCGCCGTGGCGCTGGCCACTCACGCCGAATCGCGCTTGCCGCGCTACCGCGCCGACTTCGAAGCCGCAGCGGAAAAGTATGGTCTGGACTGGCGTCTGCTGGCGGCGGTCGGCTATCAGGAATCGGTGTGGGACCCGGAGGCCACCAGCACCACCGGTGTGCGCGGGCTCATGCAGATCACCGTGCAGACCGCGGAATTTCTCGGCGTCGCCGATCGTCTCGACCCGGCCGAAGCGATCGACGGGGCGGCGCGCTACCTGCAATCCCTCCGAGACCGCATCCCGGACGAAGTGCAGGAACCGGACCGCAGCTGGATGATGCTGGCTGCCTACAACATGGGCATGGGACACATCATCGACGTACGCAAGCTCACCGCCGCGCAAGGCGGCGATCCGAACCGCTGGCCCGATGTCCGTTCGCGTCTGCCGCTGCTGATGCAGCCCAAGTACTACCGAGAGCTGAAGTACGGCTATGCGCGTGGCCGCGAAGCCGTGGCCTATGTCGGCAACATCCGCACGTATTACGACATGCTGGTGTGGATCACCGGCGGCCCGCAGAACCTGCAGAACGAACCGTCACCGCCACCGAAGCCGCCGCAGGAACCACCTGACACGAGCAAACCGTTCGACCCTCTGGGCATCGATACGCCGGTGTTGTGAGGTCCGGCGATCGGCAACCGGAACGGCTGCACGAACGTTTCGAAACAAGCCGTAGCCCGAATGGAGCGCAGCGGAATCCGGGAGCAAGGCTTCACAATGTCGCCCGGTTCCCGGATACCCGCTAAGCCTTGAGCATCAGGCGCGGCACCGGCCGCCCGGCCAGCAGATGCTCGTCGATGATCTCGTCGACGTCGTCTTCGTCCACGTAGGTGTACCAGACGTTGTCCGGATACACGACGATCACCGGGCCTTCCTCGCAGCGCTCCAGGCATCCGGCCATATTGATGCGGACCTTGCCCACGCCGGCTGCTCCGGCGTGCTTGATCCGCTTCTTGGCGTAATCGCGCACCCGCGTCGCGCCCTTGTCATTGCAGCAGGTGCGCTCGCCGGGCGCGCGCTGATTGCAGCAGAAGAAGACGTGGTGGCGGTAGTGGCTCATGCGCTCAGGGATTGGCCTTGCCGAACTCGTAGGACAGATTGATGGAGGTTTCGGTATCGGTCTTTTCATTGCCCTCGCTGACCACGCTGTTGTGACGCGCGGTAAACGCCAGGGCGGCGAACAGATTGCCGATGATCGACAGCTTCAACTGTGACACCGATTCGGTATAGGTGTTGGACTCGCCGTATTCGGCCAGCAAGGTCTGCGTGAACTTGCTGGTGGGGCTGATCGTCCAGGCATAGTCCAGCCCGGCCGTGCCAACAAAGTCATCGGAGCGGCTATCCGGCGGCTCCGCATATTCGTTCTGACGCGCGCCGACGCCGGCTTCGAGGTCGAGCTGGTGCGCATCCGTGTTGAAGATTCTGCGGCCGTAGCCCACCGTTTCCACGGTGCGTTCGCGCACGCTCGCGAACAGATCCTTCTGCCAGTCGGCCGCGAAATAGATGTAGTCGGTATCGGTGAAACTGAAGTCCACCTTGTAGCCCGCCGTGTAACGCTCCGCCGTGGTTTCCTCCTCGTCACGCGCCTGCGTGAACGAGAGGTAGGACGAATGCTCCCATGGCCCCGTCACATACGCGAGCTTCAGCTTTCCGTTGGACGTTGTGGTTTCGCTGTTGCCGCTGGTCATGATCAATCCAGCGGTCACGTCGCCCGACCATCCATCGGCCAGGGCCACGCCCGATCCGCTCATGAGAATCAGGGCTGTTGCGATACGTTTCACCATGCACTCCTTGTCGAACTTGAATGGGGCAACGATCAGGCGCCAGGCGTCCCGAACGCAGTGGGCAGCGCCGGCTGCGGCCGGCGCCATTTTGTCGCCTCGCAGCACGGCCCGACCTGAACGAGGCCAGTGCATCGGGCCAGGGGCCAAGAACACCGAGCGGTTTACTGCGCGATGCCCGCATTCGCGGACGTCGGCTCCGGCACCAGGCGTGACAGCGATGCCTCAAGACGCAGCAACAGCAGGTCCGCCAGCTCGTCCTGCAGATAGCGCTGCAAGCGCGTTTCCTCGGCTTCCTTGGCCAGAATCTGTTCGGCATTGAAACTATAGTCGCGCGAGGCGTTCAAACGATCGGACGGCACCAGGATCTTGCCGTCGCGCACGAGCACGAAATCCACTGTCGTCGTCAGCTCGAATTCCACGGCTTTGCCGTCCGGCCCGATCGACAGCACCGAGCGCTGCTCGTCCAGGTTGGTCAGCCGCAGCGTACTCACACCCGCTTCCGGCTGCGCCACGATGTCCGCACCGCGACGACGCAACCTGGAGCGCAAGGCCTGCTCCACCGGCGGCTCGGACACGGCGTAGGGCTCGACGGTATCGATGTACACGCGCTGCAAGGCGGGTGGCAAGGGACGGTCACCCGCCAGGCGAAAGCCACAGCCGGCCAGCAACAGGACCGCGCCGACCACCGCCAGCCGGGTTGCGCGCACGGCGCAGAACCACGAATCGATCTTCAAGCCGCCATCCTCAATGCTGCACTTCGCTTGCGCTTGTCCCGTTGAACGATACCCACTTCGCATCAAACCACCAGACTCACCAACTTGCCCGGCACCACGATCTTCTTGCGCAGGGTCTGCTCCCCGACGAACTTCTTCACGTTCTCCTCGGCCAGCGCCGCGTCCAGAATCGTCTCCGGCGTCGCATCGGCCGCCACCTCGATATGCCCACGCAGTTTGCCGTTGACCTGTACCACCAGTTTCACCGTGTCCGCCACCAGCGCCGCCGGGTCGTGCCGCGGCCAGTGCGCATCAATCACCGCATCCGAGTGGCCCAGCGCATTCCAGAGCACATGCGACAGGTGCGGCACGATCGGCGCCAGCACCAGCACCAGCACCTCCAGGGCTTCCTGGGTCACGGCGCGGCCGTTGTCGCTGGCGTCGTCGAACTTGTAGAGCGCGTTGAGCAACTCCATGCAAGCGGCGATGGCCGTATTGAAAGTATGGCGGCGCGAGAAATCATCCTCGATCTTGCGCAGCGTCTCATGCAGCTTGCGCCGCAGCTCCTTCTGAGCAGAATCCAGTGCCGACGCATTCAACGGCGGTGCCGCCCCGCCCGCCGTGTGGTCCAGGACGCGCTTCCACAAGCGCTTGAGAAAACGCGCTGCGCCGTCGATGCCGGCATCCGACCATTCCAGCGTCTGCTCCGGCGGCGCGGTGAACATCATGAACAGGCGCAGCGCATCCGCGCCGTGCGACTCGATGATCCTGTTCGGATCCACGCCATTGTTCTTGGACTTGGACATGGTGCCCATGCCGTCGGACTGCACCACCGAACCGTCGGCCTTCAGCCGGGCGCCCAGCATGCCGCCCTTGGCGTCGCGCTCCACTTCGATGTCGCCGGGCGCGATCCATTCGCGACCGCCATTGGCGGTCGTCCGGTAGAACGATTCGGCCAGCACCATGCCCTGCGTCAGCAGCCGCACGAACGGCTCCGGCGTATCGACCAGACCGTTGTCGCGCATCGCCTTGGTGAAGAAACGGGCGTACAGCAAGTGCAGAATCGCGTGCTCGATGCCGCCGATGTACTGGTCCACCGGCAGCCAGTATCTGGCGCGATCATCCAGCATCTTCTCGTTCTGGTCGGCGCAGGCAAATCGCGCGTAGTACCAGCTCGAATCCACGAAGGTGTCGAAGGTATCGGTCTCGCGCCTGGCCGGCTTGCCGCAGCTGGGACATTCGCAGTTGACGAAGGACTCCTCGCGCAGCAGCGGATTGCCACGGCCATCCGGCACCAGATGCTCCGGCAACACCACCGGTAGCTGATCGTCCGGCACCGGCACCGCGCCACAGGCCTCGCAGTACACCACCGGAATCGGGCACCCCCAATAGCGCTGTCGCGAAACGCCCCAGTCGCGCAGACGGTAGTTCACGCGGCGCCTTCCCTGCCCCTGCGCCTCCAGGCGGGATGCGATCGCCTCGAAGGCTTGGTCAAATCTCAGCCCCGAGAACTCAGCGGAATTCTGCGTCGTGGCCTTGTCGGTGAATGCCGCCTCCGAAATGTCGGCCGGCGTCTCCGCATCCGGCCCGATCACCGGCGTCTTCGGCAGCCCGTAGGCCGTGGCGAATTCCCAGTCGCGCTGGTCGTGCGCCGGCACCGCCATCACGCAACCCGTGCCGTAGCTCATCAGTACGAAATTCGCCGCCCACACCGGCACCCGCTCGCCGGTCAGCGGATGGATCACGTCGATGCCCAGCGGCACGCCGCGCTTGTCCATGGTTTCCAGCGTGGCTTCCTGGACGTCGGTCTTCTTCGTCTCATCGACGAACGCCGCAACCGCCTCGCTGCGCGCCGCCGCCTCCAGCGCCAGCGGATGCTGCGCCGCCACCGAAACGAAGCTCACGCCATAGAGCGTGTCCGGACGCGTGGTGAACACGGTGATGTGTTCGTCGCGATCGGCCAGCCGGAAGTCGATCTCCAGACCTTCGGAGCGCCCGATCCAGTTGGCCTGCATGGTCTTGACCGCGTCCGGCCAGTCCGGCAACCGGTCCAGCTCGGACAGCAGCTCGTCCGCGTAGTCCGTAATCTTCAGGAACCACTGCGGAATCTCGCGCTGCTCCACCACGGCGCCGGAACGCCAGCCGCGTCCGTCGATCACCTGCTCATTGGCCAGCACCGTCTGGTCGACCGGATCCCAGTTCACGATCGAGGCCTTCTTGTAGACCAGGCCCTGCTGGTAGAGCTGGACGAAGAACCACTGCTGCCAGCGGTAGTAGGACGGCTCACAGGTCGCCAGGCGCCGATCCCAGTCATAGGCGATGCCCAGCTGCTTGAGCTGGCCGCACATGTAGTCGATGTTGGAATAGGTCCACTGCGCCGGCGGCACGCCGTTCTTCATCGCCGCGTTCTCGGCCGGCAGGCCGAAGGCATCGAAGCCGATCGGCTGCAGCACGTTCCTGCCAAGCATGCGCTGATAGCGCGTGATCACGTCCCCGATCGTGTAATTGCGCACATGCCCCATGTGCAGGCGCCCGCTCGGATACGGAAACATCGAAAGGCAATAGAACTTCTCGCGCGCCACGTCCTCCCGCGCCTTGAAAGACTCGTTCTCGTTCCAGAATGCCTGGGCATCCTGTTCAACTTCGCGCGGTGAATATTCCTGCTGCATGACCGGGAGATGTGCCTGAGGGGCGCGTAGTTTAGACGGATTGTCTGGCGTCCTTCTCCCGCTGGGAGGGTCACCGACCTCGAACTGGGGTCAAGCCGATATCAGCACCCGGACCAACCCGGGCGGAGATGAAGGCGCATCGCGCCGCTCAGAAGGTGTCGATGGCTTGAGACAGGCGCTGCAGCGGCACGATTTCCATGTCGAGTTTCGCGGAACGGCGTGGCTGATTCCCGGCCGGCACCAGCGCGCGACGGAAGCCATGCTTGAGCGCTTCCTGCAAACGTTCCTCACCGGCGGCGACCGGACGAATCTCCCCGGCCAGCCCGACCTCACCGAAGACCACCGTGTCCATCGGCACCGGGCGCCCGCGCAGGCTCGACAACGCCGCCATCAGCAGCGGCAGATCGGCGGCCGTCTCCTGAATCCGCATGCCGCCGACGACATTGGCGAACACGTCCTGGTCCGCCAGTGAAATGCCGCCGTGGCGATGCATCACCGCCATCAGCATGTTGAGGCGATTGCCCTCCAGACCCAGCGCGACGCGGCGCGGCTGCGAGCCGTGACTGGTGTCGACCAGGGACTGCACCTCCACCAGCAGCGGCCGGCTGCCCTGCCGCGTGACCATGATCACGCTGCCCGGCACCGCCTCCTCGTGACGCGACAGGAACAGCGCGGAAGGGTTGGCGACTTCCTTGAGCCCGTCGTCGCCCATCGCGAACACGCCGAGTTCGTTGACGGCGCCGAAACGGTTCTTGACGGCGCGAATGATGCGGAAGCGCGAGCCGGGGTCGTGTTCGAAATACAGCACCGTGTCGACCATGTGTTCGAGCACGCGCGGACCGGCGATCGCGCCCTCCTTGGTCACATGCCCCACGAGCACGATCGAGCAGCCCTGATTCTTGGCGAAGCGCACCAACTGCGCCGAACACTCGCGCAGCTGCGACACCGAGCCCGGCGCCGAATCCAGTGAATCGGACGACAGCGTCTGCACCGAGTCGATCACGACGAAGCCCGGCGCGTTGACCGCCATCGCCTGCAGGATCGCCTCGACCCGCGTTTCGGCGAGCACCGGCAGGTCCATGCGCGTCAATCCCAAGCGCCGCGCGCGCAGGCTGACCTGGGACAGGGATTCCTCACCGGTCACGTACAGCGTCGGCAGACGTCCCTGCACCGCCGCCAGCACCTGCAACAGCAAGGTGGACTTGCCGATGCCGGGATCGCCGCCGATCAGACAGACCGCGCCCGGCACGATGCCGCCGCCGAGCACCCGGTCCACCTCCGGCATTCCGGTCGACACGCGCGGCGCGTTCTCTGCGGAAATCGATTCCAGCGTCTGGACTTCGGGCACCGGCGAGCTTCCGGCATAGCCGCCGCGCCGGGTATCGCTGACGCTTTCCACCAGCGTGTTCCATTCGCCGCATTCCGGGCACTGACCCGCCCATTTGGGGGCTGTCGCGCCACAGGATTGGCAGACATAAATCGATCGCTGTTTGGCCATCGCGGTTCGGGCAGTGTCCTAAGCCGGGGGGAAAGGCCGTAGTATGACCTTGATATCGAAAGCGATCGCGGGGGGCTGGTCGTGAAGACTTCCATATGGTCCAGGGACTGGGCGGCCGGCCTGGCGTTCGCCGTGCTGTTTGTGGTGCTCGCCTATCTGCTGTTCGGGCGCGCCTTCCAGACCCTGGAGCGCAGCGCCTACGACGTGGGCGTGCAGCTGCGTGACGAGACGCCGAGCGACCGCATCGCGATCATCGCGATCGACGACGCCAGCATCGAGCGCCTCGGGCGCTGGCCGTGGCCTCGCAACCTCCACGCGGCAATGATCGATCTGCTGCATGACGGCGGCGCCAAGGCGATCGGCAATACCGTGTTCTACTTCGAGGATCAGCTCGATCCGGGGCTGGCGGCGCTGCGCGAACTGTCGGATCAGCTTGCCGCCTCGCCGCTGGTTCAGACCGTGCCGTCCGAGATCGAGCAATTCGGCGCGGCGCTGGATGCGCTCGCGGCCAATAATGCGGCGGCCGGCGTGCTCGCACAGCGCTACCACCGATCCGCGCTGGCCACCGAATACAGCGCGGCCCTGGACCGCTTCGCCGCGCGGCTGCTCGAAGCCCGGCGCGGCCTGTCGGTGGACGACACGCTGCGACGCTCGCTTTCGGACGCCGGCAACGTCGCACTGGCCCTGCATTTCCGCATCGGCGTTCCGATCGGACGACCCGACGCGCCGCTGCCGGACTACGTCAGCCGCAACGCACTGAGCCACGTCGTCGACCGGATCGACGCGCGCACGCAGGACCTGCTGCCGGTTCCGGCACTGGCGGCGCAGATCCCGGTGGCGGGCATCGGGCGCGCCGCCGCGATGATCGGCCACCTCAACACGCTGTCGGACGTCGACGGCGCCATGCGTTTCGAACCCCTGGTGGTGCAGTACTACGACGCCTACTACCCATCCCTGTCGCTGGCGATGGCGGCCGCGGCGCTGAACCTGGGGGTGGACGACATCGAGGTCCGGCTCGGCGAGGGCATCGCGCTCGGCGGACTCGAAATCCCGACACGCCCCGACCTGCAGATGTACACCCACTTCTACGGCGATCAGGGCGGCAAGCCCGCGTTCAAGGTCTATTCGTTCTTCGACGTGTTCAGCGGCACGGTGCCGGCCAGCCAGTTTCGCGACAAACTGGTGCTGATCGGCGCGACCGCCACCGGCATCGGCGACAGTCTGGCGACGCCGGTTTCGCCGAGCATGGCGCCGGTGGAGGCAATGGCGCACACCGTTTCGAGCATCCTGCAGGGCGACTTCTATGTTCGCCCAGAATGGGCGGCGTTCGCGGAGATCGGCGTCCTGCTGGCCGCGGCGCTGTATCTCGCGCTGCTGTTGCCGGCACTGGGGCCGGCCGTGGCCGCCGTGCTGACCACGGTGCTGGTGATCGCGCTCGTGGGTACCGAGCTTTATCTGATGAGCGATCTGGGCCTGTGGCTGAAACTGGTCACGCCCGCCCTGCTGCTGGTCAGCGGTCATTTGTTCATGACCGTGAAGCGCTTGCGCATCACCGAAGTGCTGAAGTCACGCACCGAAGTCGAAGGCGCCGAGTCCAACCGCATGCTCGGACTGGCTTTTCAGGGTCAGGGCCAGCTGGACATGGCCTTCGAGAAGTTCCGACGCGTGCAGCCGGTCGACGACAAGCTGCTGGAGCTGCTCTACAACCTGGCGCTGGATTTCGAACGCCGGCGCCAGTTCAACAAGGCCGAGTCGGTCTATCAGTTCATCGCCGGACATGACCGCGACTTCCGCGATGTGACGGAGAAGCTGACGCGCGCACGGCGCCTGTCAGAAACCGTGATCCTCGGCGGCGGCGCCAGCGCGCACCCCGGCGGCACGATGGTGCTGGACAAGACCGAGCAGATGGAAAAACCGATGCTGGGGCGCTACCAGGTCGAAAAGGAACTCGGCAAGGGCGCGATGGGCATCGTCTATCTCGGACGCGACCCCAAGATCGGCCGGCAGGTGGCGATCAAGACCATGGCCCTGTCACAGAACTTCGAAGAGGACGAACTCGACGACGCGCGCGCCCGCTTCTTTCGCGAGGCCGAAACCGCGGGACGACTCAGCCATCCGAATATCGTCTCGATCTTCGACGCCGGCGAGGAACACGATCTGGCGTTCATCGCGATGGAATTCGTCGGCGGCCACGACCTCACGCGCCACACCAAGGCGCATGCGCTGCTGCCGGTCACCGATGTGCTGCGCCATGTCGCCGACGCCGCCGAGGCGCTGGACTACGCGCATCAGCAGGGCGTGGTCCATCGCGATGTGAAGCCGGCCAACTTGATGTTGGTGGAGCGATCGAACACCGTAAAGGTCATGGATTTCGGCATCGCACGCATCACCGACTCAAGCAAGACCAAGACCGGCATGGTGCTGGGCACGCCCAGTTACATGTCGCCCGAACAGCTCGCCGGCAAGAAGGTGGACGGACGTTCGGATCTGTTTTCGCTGGGCGTCACGCTCTATCAGTTGCTGACCGGCGCATTGCCATTTCAGGCAGACTCGCTGGCCACGCTGATGTACCGTATCGCCAACGAAACCCCGGCACCCGCGATCACGCTGCGGCCGGACCTTCCGCCCGGCATCTCGCCGATTCTGGAGCGCGCGATGAGCAAGCCGCTCGAGCGACGTTACGCGCTGGGGGCCGAATTTGCGGCCGATCTGCGCAGGCTGTTGCAGACGATGAGCTGATCCGGACCGGAACACGATGGCATTACAGGACAAGGTCGCCACAGCGCTGCTGACCCACCCGGGGCGGGTACGGACCAATAACGAGGACGCGATCGCCGAAGACCCTCAACTCGGCCTGCTGGTCCTGGCCGACGGCATGGGCGGCTACAACGCCGGCGAGATCGCCAGCGGCATCGCCGTCGCCACGATCCTCGACATCGTCCGGCGCGACTGGGAACAGCGCGAACACGGCCAGATCGAAGCGGCCAGCGGCTATTCCAGCGAGGCGCTACTGCTGCGCCAGGCCGTGGAGACCGCACACGGCGCGATTCAGCATGTCGCGGAGTCGCAACCGCAATGTCAGGGCATGGGCACCACGGTGGTTTGCTGTCTGCTGCACGACGATCGCCTGTCGATCGCCTATGTCGGCGACTCTCGACTGTACCGGCTGCGCGAAGGCGAACTCGACCAGATCACGCGTGACCACTCCCTGCTCGAGGAACTGGTGGCGCGGGGTCACTACACGCGCGAGGAAGCCGGGCGCCTGGTGCGCAAGAACATCGTCACCCGGGCCCTGGGCGTGGAAAGCTCTGTTGAAGTCGACCTGATCGAGGACACCCTGCAACTGGGCGACATCGTGCTGCTGTGTTCCGACGGGCTCTGCGACCTGCTCAGCGACGAGGAAATCGCGTTAACCCTGCGGCGGTTTGCTGATAACCTCCCGAAAGCGGCAAGCGCGCTGGTGGATGCTGCCAATGCAGCCGGCGGCAAGGATAATATTGCGGTCATTCTGGCGCGTCTGGATCAGTCGCTGGCCCGAGGCAAGCGCTGGTACGAACGTTTTGTGGAATGGTTCTAGTGTGTTTCGGGGCGAATTGGCGCGGTACTTTCGGGTTTCATTCTTAGGCGGGTCGACGCGACATGGGAAAACTGATCGTCACGGACGCGGCCGGGGCCGTGAGCGAAGTCGTTCTCGACAAGGAACGTGTTTCGATCGGACGCCATCCCGACAACGACATCTGTCTCGCCGACAAGTCCGTGTCCGGGCGTCATGCCGTAATCGTGACCATTCTCCAGGACTCGTTTTTGGAAGATCTCGATTCCACCAACGGCACCCAGGTCAATGGGCGCCAGGTCGCCAAGCATTCCCTGTCGCACGGCGACACCGTCACCGTCGGTCGCAATTTCCTGCGCTACGAAAGCACCCTGCTGGGCCAGGACGATGCGCTCGATCAAACCGTGATCCTCAAGCCCAGCCAGATCGACGCGGCCACCGCCAGCGCGGCGCCAGCACCCACGGCGCCCCCGGTCGGACGACTCGAAGTGATCAGCGGCGCCAACGCCGGGCGCGGACTGGAGCTGACCAAGGCGCTGACCACACTAGGCAAGCCCGGGGTTCAAGTGGTGGCGATCACTCGTCGCGCCGATGGCTACTACATCGTTCATGTCAGCGGGGACAAGGAACGGGGTCAACCGCAGCTCAACGGCACGGCGATCGGTTCTGCTGCACGCCGGCTTGAAACCGGCGACGAGTTCGAACTCAGCGGAACACGCATCCGCTTCGTGCAGGAATAAGAAGTGGGACGGCTCGATCGGCGGCCGTGACGGCTAGGACTCGCCGCCTGCGGCCATCCAGCGTCCGGTTTCCTGCATCGGGTCCGCGGTGGCGCTTTCCCCGAGCGTGGACGCCAGCAAGGTGCTGATACGCATCGGCACCGCTTTCTGCACTTCCAGTCGCGCCACACGAATCGCGTTGGCGAAAGCCAGCACGTCGGCACCGCCGTGCGACTTGATGACCACGCCGCGCAAGCCCAAAAAGCTCGCGCCGTTGTAGCGACGCGGGTCGATACGGTCGGCAAAGGCCTGCAGTACAGGCCGGGCCGCGATCGCCGACAGCTTGGTGAACATGTTGCGCGTGAATTCTTCCTTCATGAACTGGCGAACCAGCTTGGCCACGCCTTCGCTGGTCTTGAGCGCCACATTGCCGGCGAACCCGTCGCAGACCACGACATCGACCGCGCCGGTGAAAATCTCGTCACCTTCGATGAATCCGGCGTAATTGAGATCCGCCTGCTGGATCAGGCTCGCCGCCTGTCGTATCGACTCGACGCCCTTGATCTCCTCGGAGCCGATATTGAGCAGGCCCACGCTCGGTTTCGACAAACCGTTGACCGCGCTGACCAGTACCGATCCCATCACCGCGAACTGGAACAGCTGCTCCGCGGTGCATACGGCATTGGCGCCGAGGTCCAGCATGTGGGTATGCCCCTTGAGCGTGGGCATCGGCGACAGCATCGCCGGGCGATCGATTCCCGGCAGCGTCTTGAGCACGAACTTGGCAATTCCCATCAGCGCGCCGGTGTTCCCCGCCGACACACAGGCCTGGGCGCGGCCGTCCTTGACCAGATTGATCGCCACACGCATCGAAGAGTCCTTCTTCGTGCGCAGTGCGCGCGATGGAAGCTCGTCCATCGCGACTACCTCGGACGCAGGCTGAATCTCGATCTGCGGCGAAATAGAGCGCCCCAGTGCCGAGCGCAGGGCGGCCTCGTCCCCCACGAGTATCAGCTTGACGTCTTGATAATCGCGCAAAAACGAAAGAGCGGATTCGACCGCGACCGCATGGCCGTGATCGCCGCTCATTGCATCCACGGCTACGGTGATTGGAGTGTCAGTCAATGTTCCCCCAAATCTTCCGCGCCGGAACCCCGTTCCGGTGCCTCAGCACGCGCCGGTTCAGACTTCTGGGGTGTTCTTCTCGATCACTTTCCGGCCGCGGTAGTAACCGTCCGCGGTCACGTGGTGACGCAGATGCGTCTCGCCCGAAGTCGGGTCCACCGACAGCGCAGGCGGCTTGAGCGCGTTGTGCGAACGACGGTGACCGCGCATCGAGCGGGACTTCTTGGATTTCTGAACAGCCATTTTTCAACTCCGTGAGACCGCGCGTGCGCGATCCTGATTTAATTCGCGTCAAGCAATTCGACGACTGGGTTCCACAAATTATCGCATGCCGCTCAGCGGCAGGTATTCCGTTCGCAAACCGGCATGACCGGCACCGCGAGCAGGACTTCGTCCTCGATCAACTGCCGAACCGGCAGCCAGTCGTCTTCGATCAGCACTGGCTCACACTCAGCCAGCAAGCGCTGCTCTTCGGCCTCGCTTTCGACCAGACGCCAGTCCACATCAATATCGAACGACCAGTCGTACGTCTCCGCGCAGCGTTCACACACCAGCTCGAGCCGTCCTTCCAGCGCGCCCCGCACATGCCAGCTGCCGTCCGCGTCCGCCGAAGCATCCAGCCTCGCCTCAAGCTGCCCCGTCTCACCGGCCGCAAGCTCGCGCAAGCGCTCCAGTTGCTCCAGGCCGAGGCGACCCTCGATGCGCTGTCGCCGACGAACCGCGTTTTCGGCGCGGATTCTCTGCGGCAGGATGTGAGGAACCGTCATGGGCGCGCGATAATAGTGAGCGCCCAAATGCTTGTCAAAGAAGAAAATGTCTGCAGCCGCCCTGATTCTCGCCTCGCAGTCCCGATACCGGGCCGAACTCCTCGGCCGGCTGCGCCTCCCGTTCCTCACCGACGCGGCCGATATCGACGAAACACCGGGGTTCGGCGAGCCGCCCGCGGCACTGGCCGAACGGCTGGCGGAGCACAAGGCCCGTCACGTCGCCCACCGCCATCCCGGCGCCTGGGTCATCGGTTCCGACCAGGTCGCCGCCTGCGATGGCAAGCTGCTCGGCAAGCCGGGCGCACTCGCCTCGGCGCGCTCCCAACTGGCGCAGCTGTCAGGGCGACAAGCACGCTTTTACACCGCGGTCTGCCTGATCTCGCCCGCTGGCGATGCGCAACAGGCGCTGGACACCACGACTGTGCGCGTGCGCCATCTCGACTCGAATCAGATCGAGCGCTACCTGGCACTGGAGCCGGCCCTGGACTGCGCCGGCAGCTTCAAGTGCGAGGGCTACGGCATCACGCTGTTCGAATCCATCGACGCCTCCGATCCGACCGCACTGATCGGACTGCCGCTGATCGCGCTGAGCCGGCTGCTGAGCGAGGCTGGCTGGCCGCTGCCCTGAGAGCCTGAACTCACGAACCGGCCAGCCAGGCCGGCAGGTCACGCACCCCGTCGATCACGCCCGCGGCGCCGGCGGCGCGAATGCGCGACGGCGCATGGACGCCACAGGCCACGCCGAGTCCAAGCAGTCCGGCCGAACGGGCCATGGCGATGTCGTATTCCGTATCGCCAATCATCAGCGCCTGCTCGGGCCCCAGCTGTTCCTCCTCCAGCAGCTCGTGCAACATCTTCGGGTGGGGCTTGGACGCCGTTTCGTCGGCACAGCGTGACGAGGACACGAGCCGCGCGAGCTCGCCATGGTGCGCCAGCGCACGGCGCAGCCCGGCGCGGGATTTGCCGGTGGCGATGGCAATGCGGAAACCCATGACATCGAGCTGACGCAGCGTATCGAGAGCACCGGCAAACAGCGGCGCCTCGCCGGAGGCATGCCCGACGAAGCGCTTGCGGTAGGCCTCCAGCAAGCCGATGAGATGCTGCGCATCGATGCCCGGATAGAGTCGCTCCATGACATCGACGAGCCCCAGACCGATCAGCTCGCGAATCTGGGCGTCACTGCGGCGCGGAAGCTCAAGGGCGGCGATCGCCTGCTGCATGCTCGAAACGATCGTGGCCGCCGAATCGGCCAGGGTTCCGTCCCAGTCGAAGATCAACAATTCGAAACGCCGGCTCATGAGGGGAGCCGTTCGAGCACGGCCTCCAGCTCGGCCGGTAGCGGCGCTTCCACCCGGAGCGTCGGATAACCGTCCTGCGCAGGCAGCTGCAGACTGCGGGCATGCAGGAACAGGCGCTTCAAACCAGCCTCACGTATCGGCTTCTGTGCATCGCGGAACCCGTACTTGCGGTCGCCGGCGACCCCCTGCCCGACTTCGTTGGCATGGACCCGAATCTGGTGCATGCGCCCCGAAAAGATATCGACCTCGCACAAGGTGGCGTCGAGAAAACGCCGTATCGGTGTAAAGCGCGTTCGCGAAGGCTTGCCGTGCTCGTCCACCAGCACCATGCGCTCACCGCCCTGGGGGAAATTCTTGAGCAGCCGCGAATCGACCTCGCGCGCACCGCCGTTCCAGGCGCCGATCACCAGGGCCAGGTAGCGCTTTTGCGCCAAACTGTCCCGAAACGCGTTCTGCGCGCGTAACAGCGCCTTGCGGGACTTCGCCAGCAACAGCACGCCGCTGGTATCGCGGTCCAGGCGATGACAAAGCTCCACATAGTCATAGGCCTGCCAGGCTCGAATCGCTTCGATCACGCCGTAATCCAGTCCGCTACCGGCGTGGACAGCCAAGCCCGCCGGCTTGTCGAGCGCGAGGTAATCTTCATTTTCAAGGCGGATCGCTGACTTCAGGCGATCCAGCACGCTATCCGGCGGACGCACCGGTTCGCCGCGCTCGGCAACACGCACCGGCGGCACACGCACGGCCTCGCCCAGCCGCAAACGGCGGTCGGGCTTGCAGCGTCCGCCGTCGACGCGCACCTGTCCGGAGCGCAACAAGCGATAGACGTGCGATTTCGGCACACCCGGCAGATGCTTCAGAAGAAAGTTGTCCAAACGCTGCCCCTCATCGTTACTTTCAACGCTGAGATGGCGGACTTGTGGAAAACCCTGGGGCGCAGGCACAATAGCGACGCTCCGCAGCTTGAAAAAGTGATGTTTGACGATGTTGGGATTGCCGCTTGCGGCCTCCGAACGTCGGCAGGGGCGACCGTCACGGTCGAAGGACGGGACAAGAACTATAGCAAATTGGCTATGGCGGTTATCCGTTCCTCGTATCGAATTAGGCTCGCAGCGCATTGGTGCGCGCGGGCATTTAGCAGTTCCACCCGCGCTCCCGCGGGCGGTTAACGAATTTCGGGGCTGGCGCGAACTCAGATACGCGCCGCCCTTCGCCCGTCCGCGGTCGAGCGTTACACGAGACCGCACAACATGAAGCGTATCCTCATCAACGCGACGCAACGCGAGGAGTTGCGCGTTGCCATCGTTGATGGCCAGAAGCTCTACGATCTGGACATCGAAACCGCCGCACGAGAACAAAAGAAAGGCAATCTCTACAAGGGCCGCATTACCCGGGTCGAACCCTCCCTCGAAGCCTGTTTCGTCGAGTACGGCGCGGACCGTCACGGCTTTCTGCCGCTGAAGGAAATCGCCCGCAGCTACTTCAAGGGCGACCCCGACAAGAACAAGTCGAACAACATCCGTGATCTTCTTCAGGAAGGCCAGGAACTGGTGGTTCAGGTCGAAAAGGAAGAGCGCGGCAACAAGGGCGCGGCGCTGACCACCTTCGCCAGCCTCGCCGGCCGCTACCTGGTGCTGATGCCGAACAACCCGCGTGCCGGCGGCGTGTCGCGCCGGGTCGAGGGCGAGGAACGCGACGAAGCGCGCGAAGCGCTCAGCCAATTGCAGATCCCGGATGGTATGGGCGTCATCGTGCGTACCAACGGCATCGGCCGCACGCCCGAGGAACTGCAGTGGGATCTGGATTATCTGGCTGAAATCTGGGGCCAATGCCTCGCGGCTTCCGAAACCAAGGCGGCGCCATTCCTGATCTATCAGGAAAGCAACATCATCCTGCGCGCGCTGCGCGACTACCTGCGCCCGGACATCGGCGAGGTCATGGTCGACCACGAGGAGACCTACGAGCAGGCGCGTACCCACATGCAGCAGGTGATGCCGCAGCATGTGCACAAGCTCAAGCTCTACCAGGACACGATTCCGCTGTTTTCACGTTTTCAGGTGGAATCGCAGATCGAATCGGCGCACCAGCGCCTGGTGCAGCTGCCGTCCGGCGGCTCGGTGGTCATCGACCCGACCGAGGCGCTGACCTCGATCGACATCAACTCGGCGCGCGCCACCGGCGGCAAGAGCATTGAGGAAACCGCGCTGCAGACCAACTGCGAGGCGGCCGACGAGATCGCCCGACAGATGCGCCTGCGCGATCTCGGTGGACTGGTCGTGATCGATTTCATCGACATGAACGCGCAGAAGAACCAGCGCGAAGTCGAAAACCGTCTGCGTCAGGCCTGCGAGATCGACCGGGCACGCATTCAGCTCGGACGCATTTCCCGCTTCGGCCTGCTGGAGATGTCGCGCCAGCGCCTGCGTCCGTCGCTGGGCGAACATACCCAGACTCCGTGCCCACGCTGCGAGGGCCGCGGCCAGATTCGCAGCGTCGAATCGCTGGGCCTGTCGATCCTGCGCCTGATCGAGGAAGAGTGCATGAAGGACCGCACCGGACGTGTGATCGCACAGCTTCCGGTCAGCGTCGCCACTTTCCTGCTCAATGAGAAGCGCGACGCGCTGTCAGTCATCGAAGCGCGCTGCGCCACGCGCGTCACGGTGGTTCCGAACGAGACCCTGGAAACGCCGAACTTCGAAATTCTGCGTGTTCGCGCCGATCAGTTGTCGCAGGATCAGAACGACGCCGTCAGCTACGATCTTCCGAACGACTTCCAGGCGCCCCAGCGCGCCGCGTATGTGGAAGCCAGCAATCCGCCGCAAAGAGCGCTCACGCGTGCCGCGGTGGAAGTCGTGTCGCCGCCAAGCCCGGCGCCGGCCGCCCAGACCATACCGGTCGCCGTGGTCGCTGCGACGACCGCCGCCCCTCCCACCGAATCGCTCTGGGTCCGCCTGAAGCGCTGGTTCGTTGGTGATGCCTCACCGGCCGAGGAACCGGCGCCGGTCCGCAGCCAGCGCCGCGGTACTGCGTCGGCCGGCGATTCCAGCGCGGATACCGGGACCTCGCGCCGCCGGGGTGGGCAGGATTCACGCAATAGCGGAAACAAGAGTCGCGACGGCGGCGGCAACAATCGTCGTGGCGGTCGCAGCCGCGGCGGACGCAACCGCAATGAGGGTACGCGTCGCGACGAACCGCGTCGTGACGAGCGCCCGCGCAAGGACGAAGCAAAGCGCGACGAGGCTCGTGCGGACGCCCAGCGCGAGCAGCAGCCACGGCAGGATCAACCCAAGCGCGAGCGCCCGCCGCGTCAGGACCGCGCCCGCAAAGAAGCGCAGGAGCTCGAACAAGCCGATAAGGATACGCTGCAAGCAGTCGCCACGGCGCCAACCGTAGGCGCCGAGGCCGAGACCTCTCGGGACGCCGCCACCGCTACGGCCGAAACCTCGGCTGAGCAGCCCAGCACCGCGGGTGAGGATCGGCCGAAGCGCAGCCGTCGCCGGCGTGGCGGCCGCAACCGCAACCGCGGCGACCGTTCGCGCGGCGCCGGCGCGCCGACCTCCGCAGGCGCGGCCGCAGATGGCCCGTCGTCCGAAAGCACTCCTCCCACTGACGAGACGGATTCGCAGGCCGCAGATGCAGCGCGCAGCCCCGAAGTCGTCACGGAAGCCGGCGTTGTCGAGGCGCCAAGGAAGCAGGAAGCTGTAGCCGAATCAGAGGCCGGACAGACGGACGACAAGACGAACGAGATCGCCCCGAAGCCCGTGGCCGCAGAGGCTGAAGCAATCAAGGCGGTCCCCGACCAGGCCGAATTGCCGCTGGAAGCGCAGACCGCGGAACCCAAGCTCATGGAGACCGATGCCACGAAGGCCGACAGCGCCGCCGAACCGGCCGTGAACTTGGAAGTGGACGAGCAGAATCTGGCCGAAAAGCGTCCCGAAGCCCCGTCCGCCGAAGCCGGCATGCAGGAGTCCACTCCCGCTGAAGCCGAGGCCAAGCTCAAGAATGAAGCGGCCCTTGAAACTGAAACCGCCGAGGCAAGCGCCGAAGCAGACTCAGAGGAACCCCCGGCTGACGAGTCCGAGGTTCAAGCCGCGTCTGTGCCGGTCGTCGAACAGCCGGAAATACCTGCGGCGCACCACGATGCCGATGGCAAGCCCCTGGTTCGACCCAGCGAAAGCGTGCGTGGCGACTTTGTGCCGCGCCTGTTGGCGCCGGCTGCGGGCAGTGCCGGTCCCTCCGAACCGGTGGTGTCCGAAACGCGTCCGCTGTCGCCGGCCAGGAACCAGAGCTTTTTGCCGCGCCTGATCCAGGCCAACGAGACGGTCGAGCCTGAAATTCGTCAAACCCTCAAGCCTGTGGAATCGCCGCGTCCCGACAAGACCCCGGGCGGTGATGACGTGCAAGCCGGGGCAGCGACACCGTCCGACGACGAATCGTCGTCGGTCGATGATGGTGGTAACGAAACGACACAGAAGCCGGCCGAGAAGACCGCGGGAGCGGGCTCCTGATCGGGGAGCCCGACCGGAGCAAAGAAGAAGGCCGGGAAATCCGGCCTTTTTCCTTGGCGTCTTGCCCTGTCGAGGGGCACCGCGAGGTACTTCGATCAGGCGCCTGAAGCAGGCGTGAGATATGCGATCACGGCCGCGAGGTCTTCTTCGGTATCGACGCCCCGCGGTGGCGACTGCTCCACCACGCCAGCCAGGATCGTCAACCCGTTCCACAGCGCCCGAAGCTGCTCCAGCGCTTCGACCTGCTCAAGCGGCGCTGGCGGGAGAGCGGCGAAGTGTTTGAGTGCCGCCACGCGATAGGCGTAGATGCCAATGTGCCTCAGGGGAGGTTCAGTCGGTAGCTTTGGTGTGCTGCGTGACGCACCGTCGCGCTGCCATGGAATCGGCGCGCGCGAAAAGTACAGGGCTCGGCCGCGCGCATCACGGACCAGCTTGACCACGTTCGGATCCAGCCATTCCTCCAGAGCATGCAGCGGATGACAGAGCGTGGCGATGTCGGCCTGCGGGTCATTGGCGAGCAGCTGCGCGGCATTCGAAATCAGTTCGGGCGGCATCAGCGGCTCGTCACCCTGGACATTGACCACGATGGTGTCACCGGGCCAGTCACGGCGTACCGCGACTTCATGAATGCGATCGGTACCGGACGGGTGCTCAGGCTTGGTCATCACCACGGGAATGCCGAAATCGGCGGCGACCGCCTCGACTTCAGCGTCGTCCACGGCGAGGATCACCTCTTCGGCCCCACTGCGGCGCGCGGCGTCGACCACCCAGGCGATCAGCGGACGGCCACCAATATCGCGCAGGACCTTGCGAGGCAGGCGCGTGGACGCCAAACGCGCCGGGATCACAACCTTGAAGCTCATGTCATGGCCCTTGCTGGTGCGCCGATCAGCGCAGCCGCTCCAGCTCTTCATCGGTAAGCGGGCGCGACTCCTCTTCCAGCATGACCGGAATGCCGTCACGCACCGGATAGGCCAGGCGCGCACTGCGAGACCACAATTCCTGGCGGTCCGCATTCCACAGCAAGGGACCGCGCGTCACCGGGCAGACCAACAGATCCAACAATCGCTTATCCATGTTCGGCACTCTTGTCCAACGCGGGCTGTGCGGGCACAGGGGCGCCTTTTCGGGCATCCCAGCGCTGACGCATCACATCCACCGATTTTCGCACAGACCACAGCGCGTCTGGCGCCAGTTCCAGTACGGCCGGCACGCGCCACAGTCGCGGATCGGCGAAGCCCGCGCATTTGATCGCGTCCTTGTCGGTCATCAGCACCGGAGCGGTGTCACCAAATTCCAGATCCCGCGGACGGAAATGGTGATGGTCCGGAAATGGGTGCATCACCAGCTCGATTCCGAATCGCGTCAACACCGAGAAGAAGCGTGAAGGGTCACCAATACCCGCCACGGCGTGCACCCGCATGCCGGCGAATTCACTCAGTGACCGGCCCGGGCCGCCTTCCAAGGGCATCGCCGTCTGCACCGTGGTGCGCACGCGAATCACCGGCGCCCGGCATTCGGGCACCTCGCTGCCGCCGTTGACGACGACCAGATCCACCGAATCCAGGCGTTGCGGCAGCTCGCGCAGCGGGCCGGCCGGCAGCAGCTGGCAATTGCCGAATCCGCGCCGACCATCGACCATGCAGATTTCGAGCTGTCGCGACAGTCGGTAATGCTGCAGGCCGTCATCGGCTACCAGCACGTCGACCTGCGGGTGCTGCTGCAGCAAGGCCCTCGCGGCGGCATTGCGGTCCGGTGCCGCGAACAGCGGGCAGGACAGGGTCGCGGCGATCAGCACCGGCTCGTCGCCAACCAGGGCGGGATCGGATGCCGCGGTCACGGCCTGTGGCCAGGTCTTGGCGCGACCGCCATAGCCGCGGCTGATCACCCCCGGGTTCATGCCCCATTCGCGCAGGCGCTCCACCAGCCAGATCACGAACGGAGTCTTGCCGGTACCGCCGACCGAGATGTTGCCGACCACGATGACCGGCACCGGCAATTCGCTCGCCCGGACCCGGTCACGCTCGGCGCGCGATCTCGAGACGCCGCCGTAGATGCTGGACAGTGGCCTCAGCAGCAGCGGAGCGGAACCGTGGTACCAGCGACGCTCAAGCCACTTGCGCATCGGCTGCGGCGTCCTCGAACTGCATGCGATAGAGCGATGCGTAAAGCCCGCCGGCATCGAGCAGTTGCTCGTGGGTGCCGGTCTCGATGATCGCGCCGTCCTGCATCGCGACAATGCGATCGGCGTTCTGGATCGTCGACAGACGATGGGCGATCACCAGCGTGGTGCGTCCCTTGACCAGGTGCTCCAGCGCCTGCTGGATGTAACGCTCGGATTCGGTGTCCAGCGCCGAGGTCGCCTCGTCCAGAATCAGGATCGGCGCGTCCTTGAGCAGCGCGCGTGCGATCGCCAGCCGTTGGCGCTGTCCGCCCGACAGGGTCACGCCGTTCTGGCCGACTTCGGTATCCAGACCGCGCGGCAGATTCTTGATGAACTCCCAGGCGTAGGCGTGCCGGGCCGCCTGTTCGATGGCCGCGCGGTCGGGCTTCGATTCGAGCCCATAGGCGATGTTGTCCGCCACGCTGGCATTGAACAGACGCACCTGCTGGTCGACCACCGCGATCTGCCGTCGCAGCGCGCCCAGCGGATAGTCGCGCGCGTCCACGCCATCGACCAGTATGGTTCCGGCACTGGGGTCGTAGAAGCGCGGCAGCAGGCCCAGCAGCGTCGACTTGCCGCTGCCGGAGCGGCCGACGAAGGCCACCGTCGTACCCGCTTCGATGGTGAACCCGATATCACGCAGCACCAGTGGCGCGTCGGCACGGTAACGGAAGTCGACTTCGCGGTATTCGATGTCGCCGCGCGCTCTCGACAGCGGCCGCGTGCCCTGGTCCGGCTCGGTTCGCTCGTCCATCAGGGTGAAAATGTTGTCCGCAGCGGCAATGCCCTTCTGCAGGCGTTCATTGATCGTGGTGAGCTGCTTGATCGGCCCGAGCAGGGCCAGCATCGCCCCCATGTACGAGACAAAGGTTCCGGGCGTGATATCGGCCAGCATGTCCGGTCGGGTCGAAAAGAACACCACGCCCGCGACTGCCCAGGCGGCGATGAACTGCACCAGGGCGGTACTGCTGGCCTGGGTCGCCGTCATCTTCAGCACCAGCCAGCGATTGTGGTCATTGGCCTTCTCGAACTTGGCGCGTTCGTAGCCTTCCCCACCGTAGATCTTGACGACGCGATGATTCTGCATCGCCTCGTCCGCCGCATGCGTGATCCCGCCCACGGAATCCTGTATGCGCCGGCCGATCTTGCGAAAGCGCGCGCTCACGAAGCGGATCAGCACCGCGATGATCGGCCCGACGATGATCGTGAACAGCGTCAGCCGCCAGTCCAGATGGAACATCAACCCGATCAGGCCGATCACCGTCAGGCCTTCCTTGAGCACCGTGGTCACGACCGTGGTGGTCGACTCCGCAACCTGCTCGACGTGATAGGACAGCCGCGTGATCAGAGCGCTGGACGGAACGCGGTCGTAGAACGACACCGGCAGGCACAGCAGGTGATCGAACAGTTCCTGGCGCAGGTCGCGAATCACGCGGCGTCCGATCCACGACATACCGTAGGTGGATATGAACGAGGACACGCCGCGCAGCAGGAACAGGCCGAGAATGGCCGGCGGCATGATGCGGATGATGAACGGATCCTTCTCGACGAAACTGCCGTCGAGCAGCGGCTTGACCAGATAGATGAAGCTGACATCCGCCAGTGCGAACAGCGCCATGCCCAGCGCCGCGACGATGAACACCCGCCAGTGCGGCGCGGCATATCCGAGCAATCGCTTGTAGGTATCCGCCCCCGTTGGGGAATCGGCTTTTTTTGACGTCATCGAGCACTGAAATTCAGGAAGTCGCGCATGTTAACGCGCTCGGCGTCCGGTTGTGCTCAAGGGCCAGAGCTGCGGACTCTGCCCCCGGACCTTCGCATGCGCTCAATAGACATCCCGCCGATAGCGGCCATCGGCGGCAAGGCTTTCAAGAAGGGGGCTCCCCAGCACTTGACGCAACGCTGCATCCACACCCGGCGCCATGCCCTCGAGGCTTCCGCAGACATAGATCGCGGCACCGCGGTGCACGAAGTCGTCCAGAGCAGCGCCCGATTCGACGATCCGCTGCTGCACGTAGATGCACTGCGCGGTATCGCGTGAAAACGCGAGGTCCACACGCTCGATCACGCCAGTGCGCTGCCAATCTTCGATCTCCTCACGGAAATGGAAATCGTGACGGGACTGACGCTCGCCGAAGATCAACCAGGCGCCGCCCAGCTTCGCGGCGGCACGCGCCTTGAGGTGAGCCCGCAGACCCGCGATCCCGGTGCCGTTTCCGATCAGCAACATCGGCCGCGGCGCCTCCGGTGCGTGGAACGCGCTGTTGCGTCGCACGCGCACATCGACAGGTCCACCCAGCGGGCAATCCAGGGTCAGCCAGGCGGAACCGACGCCATAGCCATCAGCGTGACGCTGCTGGCGCACGAGCAGTTCCAGACGCGCGTCGGCCGGTACCGACGCCAGAGAATATTCCCGGATCAGGCCGGCACTGCCCGGCAAACGAATCTCGGCAATATCGCCCGCCTGCCAATCCCGCACGGTTCCCATTTCCGGTGCAAGGCTCAGGTGGAACACCGGCCCGCCTGGGCTGCCGGGATTGAGCAAGCGGCGCGCTTCCAGCCGCATCCGCAAGAAGGGCTCGGGCACCAACGGCGGCAGCGCCTCGGTACCCAGTACGCCCAGTGCGTCGTGCCATCGTTCGATCGCTGTTGCATCACCGTTATCAACTTCCACCGTCTCGAACAACGGTGTCGCCCCACCCGTGCGCAACAGGGATTCGAATTCGCGACCGAAACCACAGTAGTGCGCATAGCTGCGGTCTCCCAGAGACAGCAGTCCATAGCGCAGATCCCGGACCGCGGCAGGCGTACGTCGCAATGCCTCGACGAACGCGCGGGCGTCATCCGGCGGCTCGCCTTCACCGGTAGTGCTGACGACGAACAGCACGGCCTCGGTAGCCGATCGCGGCAGCGCCGCTGAATCCAGGCCTCGAAGATGTATCAGACGAGCACCGATGCCGCCGGCCTCGAGGGACGAAACAGTCTGATTCGCCAGACGCTCGGCGCTCCCCGTCTGGCTGGCGTAGACCACGGCAACAGTGCCTGAAGCGCTCTCCGGAGGCTTGCGCCCGCTAGTCCGGCGCGCCCAGGCACACAGCGACAACCACAGCAGGCACGCGGCGATCGCCACGGCGATCCGATCTGCCCCTGGCATTCGCCAGACGAACGCCGGCTGCCACAGCCAGAGCAGCGCGGCGAGCGCTGCCAGAGACAGGCCCGCCGCGGCGTTACCGATCAAACGCAAGGAACTACTGGGGCAGCACTTCGAGCGTCACGGCATACGCGACGCGCCGTTGCGTGGCCTGCGGTATCGAAGTCTTGTCGTCCTCCAACTCGGCATTGAGCCAGTACATGCCCGGCGCCGGCCAGCTGACTTCGACCTGCCCCTTGTCGTCTGTCGTCACACTGATTTCGTCCTGCTGATCTCGGTAGCGCGTGCCGCCGGGAACGACCTCCACTTCCAGACCCACGGCGGGCTTGCCGTCCAGAAGGAATCCGAAGCTCGCGGTCTCGCCGCTGTACAGATCATTGGGATGCGTCAAAGGCACCAGTTCCAGGCCAACGCCACTCGGCTGGAACACAGTCTCGGTCGGCGCACCGGCAGTGGCATAGGCTTCGGTGCGGCCGCTGGATTCGGATACGCGCAGCTTCGTGGCATCCGCCGGCACTTCCTTGGCGAAGCTCTCGGCATCGCCGCGCCAGCGCTTGGGTTCGCCGTCGACTTCCCAACTCGCGAACAGCCCCTGATTGACCAGGGCGATGCGGTAGGTGCCGTCCTGCGCCAGATGCACGTCGAAGCTGCTGCGGAACTTGCCGCTGTACTGGTTTTCGGGCTCGATGCTGCTGCCGTCGGGCGCCGTGATCGTGAGATTGTCGAGCCGGCCCGGCACGTGGTTGAAATAGAACAGGTCGTTCGAAACGGCGGCATCCACGGTGATCCACTGGTCGGATGTGAGCACCGTCGCGCTCGGCAGCAGCCAGAATTTGTGCGCCAGCGCCGCCACCGGCGTGAGGCCCAGGCAGGCCGCCATCAACAGCACAGCACTCGTTCGCTTCATCATTGTCATCTCCAGGTTCATGTAAGCGCGCGGCTCAGGGCGCGATCTTGAGTTCGATACGGCCCAGTTCGCTCTCGCCCTGGGCTATGCCGGTGAATGTCCCGTCCACGGGCCAGTCGAATTCCAGACTCAGCAGTTCACGGCCGCCGACTTCGCGTGCCGCTTCCACCTGCAGGCGGTAGTGGCCCGGCGTGAGCGCCTTGAGCGCCGCACTGCCGGCGTCGAAGCTCAGCGCGTGAACACCCGGCGCGCGCGTGGCGCTGCTGATGCCGTCCACCGGCATATCCAGGCCGCGACCGCCGCGACGCCACCACTGGCGCAGATCCTTGAGCCACTTGTCACCGGACTCCCTGCCGCGCTTTTCCAGTTCGTACCAGACCAGCAGGTTGGCCGCGACGCTGCGATCCTCGCGCTCGATCCATGCGGCCACGTAGGGCTTGTGGTATTCGGCTACCGACATTCGCGGCAACTCGATGCTCAGGTCCATTTCGGCACCCGAGGCGGTATAGGCGGTGCAGCCCAGCAGCGCGCCCATGATCAGTGCAAAGCGTTTCATTCAGGCCTCTTCAGTGGATGAACAGCAGCGCCAGCAACAGCGGCAGCAACAGACCCAGCCCTACCAACGGCCAGGTCGAACGACGACGCGACGAATGCATCTGCAGCAACAGCAGACCGGTCAGGCAGAACACCACGCAGGCGACCGCGAACACGTCGATGAACCAGCGCCACACGACGCCGGTATTGCGCCCCTTGTGCAGGTCGTTGAAGTAGGAAATCCAGCCGCGATCGGTATCCTCGTAAAGCAGTTCGCCGGAGAGCAAATCGATGCTGAGCCAGGCGTCTCCGCCCGGGTGCGGCATCGCCAGATAGAGTTCGTCCTCGCTCCATTCGGCAGCCAGGCCAGCGACCGGACGCGGCACACGCGAACCCAGCCATTCGCCCAGCGCCCGGGGCAAAGGCGCTCCATCCGCCGCTTGCGAGCGGGCCTGAGCACGCAATGATTCCAGCAGCGTCTCCGGCAGCTGCGCTTCGACTGTTTCGATCCGCGGCGTCGCCCCGATCGTCGCGGCATGATTGAGCGTGATACCGGTCAGGGCGAACAACAGCATGCCGATCAGGCACAGCCCGGAACTGATCCAGTGCCACTGCGTGAGCGTACGCAGCCAGGCCGAGCGCCGTTGCTGACGGCGCGCCGTCTCCAGAATCGCGGCTGGCGGTTCCATCGTGTGCGCTCAGACCTCGGCCCAGCGGCGCAACAGATTGTGATAGGTGCCGGTCAGGCGCAGCACGGCAGCGTGGTCGGGCATCGTCATCGCCAACTGCTGGATCGACTGATCGAGATCCCACAACAAACGACGCTGCGATTCGTCGCGAACCATGCTCTGAATCCAGAAAAACGAGGCCAGACGCTCACCGCGCGTGACTTCGGTGACATGATGCAGACTGCTCGACGGATAGACCACGAGATGGCCGGCCGGCAGCTTGACGCTGTGGCTGCCATAGGTGTCTTCCACCACCAGTTCGCCGCCGTCGTATTCCTCGGGCTCGGCGAAGAACAGCGTCGCCGACAGGTCGGTGCGGATACGCGCGCCGCTGCCGCGATGCTGTCGTACCGCATTGTCCACATGCGCCCCGAAACGTTCGCCCGCCCCGTAGCGGTTGAACAGCGGCGGAAAGACATGCGCCGGCAGGGCGGCGGCAATGAAGCGTGAATTGCCCGACAGGGCACGCAGTATCGTTGCCCCGACCTCGCGCGCGGCTGCCGAGTCCTCCGGCAGCTGACGGTTGCGCTTGGCACGCGCCGACTGATGGCCCGAGGTCACGTTGCCGTCGATCCACTGCGCGGACTCCAGCAGGCGCCGGCAGTGCGCGAGCTGTTGCGCGTCGAGTACATCTGGAATCGAGATCAGCATTCGAATAGTGACGAAGAGCCCGGTCCATTGTGCCGGACCGGGCCCTCGTCGACAGGCTCAGAACGAGAAGTTGGCGGACACCAGAACCTGGCGTCCCGAACCCAATGCCGCATAGTGCGCCGCATAGGCCTTGGTGTAATAGACCTCGTCGGTGATGTTCTGGACGTTGAGCTGCAGCTCGAGGTCCGGCATCAGCGCCCAGGACGCCATGGCATCAAAGCGCCAGTAGTCCGGGATCTTCTTCACCGGATCGGACGTCAGACTGCCGTAGACTTCGCTGACATAGTTGGCGCCGCCGCCCACGGTGATCGTCGGCGTGATCGCATAATTGGTGAACAGGGTGAAGCTGTGCTCCGGGGTGTTCGGCAGTTCCTTGCCTTCGGCGACGCTGCCGGTGGCCGCACGGACCAGTTCCGAATCCAGGTAGGAATAACCGCCGAAAACCTTCCACTTCTCGGAAATGCTGCCGGAAAAGCTGAATTCGGCACCACGCACGCTGGTTTCGCCGGCGGTATCGAAGACGTCCGGCTCCACCTCGATGTAGGCGTTCTCACGCGAGATGTCGAAGATCGCCGCCGTCAACAAGAGACGCTCGTTGAACAGTTCCCACTTCGCGCCGATTTCGAAGTTTTCCGTCTCTTCCGGATCGATATTGGTGTTGTCGGCGCGGCATCGCCGCGTGCAGTCGTCCGGAGAACCGGGGAACGGCGCATCCTCGTCACCCGAACCCAGCGGTGCCGGCGTGGTTTCCGTGCCGTAGGAGGCATAGATGCTGCCGGAGCTGACGGGCTTGTAGACCAGGCCGAGCTGGTAGTTGATGAAGGTGTCGCTGGAATGTGCGTTGGCAGCCGGGTCCGACGGCGTTTCGGCTTCGGTCTCGTAGCGATCCCAGCGCACGCCCAGGCTCGCCTGCCACTGTTCGCTGAACTTGATCGTGTCGAAGGCATAGATTGCCGTCGCATCGGTCTGGTAGAACGACGGGTTGTCGTTGCGCGCCACCGTGCCGGCCCAGGGATCGTAGGGGTTCGGGTTGTAGAGGTCAGTGCAGTCGTAGGACGGCTGGGTCGGGTCGAGCACCGGATCGTCGCAATTGCGTGTGGCGTTGCCGTCCGCATCGACATGCGGATTGGCGCTGGTGATCGTATAGCCGTCCTGCTCCTTCTTTTCGCGCGTGAATTCCACGCCGAAGTCGAAGCTGTGCTCCAGGAATCCGGTGACCAGACGACCGGTCAGATCGGTCTGATTGGCGATGGTCTTGGTCTGGCTCCAGCGATTCTTGGTGGAACGATAGACCGATCCATTGGCGACGTTGCCGGCCGAATCATCGGGGTTGCTCACTACATACGAATTGGTCGACTTGCCCCAGCGCGTGGCGTTGCGCAGATGCAGTCCATTTTCCAGATCATGGTCCACGAATACCGTGGCGATGTCGGTCTTGCCGTCACGGAAGTCGCGATTGACCAGACCGTAAAAGCTGTCGGCGTCCACCCCCAGCGTCTCGGTGGCCGGCACGCCGGTCGCCTGATCGTAGGGAATGCTGTAGTCCGGCATGCTGCTGTCGCTGAGGTGGTAATAGTCCAGCGTGACGCGAGTCGGCGTGCCCAGACCGAAGGCCAGCGACGGGGAAACGCCCCACTTGTCAAAGTCCACCGCACTGTCGCGCCCCGGCGTTCCGCCCTTGGCACCAAGCACGCCAAGGCGAAACGCCACGGTATCGTTGATCGCCCAGTTCTGGTCGATGGTGCCGCGCAGCGTATCGGCCGTGCCGAACATCAGCGTGCCGCGCGTGAAGTCCTCGCCCTTGGCAGTCTTGGACACCAGGTTGACGCTGCCGCCGCCCGAACCGCGGCCGGCATAGACCGAGTCGGAACCCTTGAGCACTTCCACCGCCTCCAGGTCAAACACCTCTCGGGTCTGCGAGCCGATGTCACGCATGCCGTCGACAAACACGTTCGAGGTGGAATTGATGCCTCGAATGATCGGACGGTCGGCGATCGGCTGGCCGCCCTCGCCGGCCGCGAAGGTAATGCCCGGAACCTGACGCAAGGCATCCTGCAGCGAAGTGGCCGCAGTGTCGCGCAGCAATTCCTCGGAGATCACGGTGAACGACTTCGGCGTATCCAGCAGCGGCGCCGTGAACTTCGGCGACTGCGCATCGTCCACCTTGTACGGGTCAATCGCCTCGCCTTCGACCTGCACGGTCGGAAGAACCTGCACCCGCCCGTCCGCCATTGCGATATCGCTGGCATGGGCATTGTTCGTTTGATCTGCCTGGGCGTGAACCAGGCCCGGCGCGCTGTACAGGCTCAAAATCGCAGTCGCGACGGCCGTGCGGCGAAAAGTCATGCTGATGCTCCCTAAATGATCATGGACGGCACGCTGTGAGGCGTCCGCCTGCAAACATGAGGCGTCGTTATTTCTGATCGGTGTGTTCCGGCGGGCCCTACCATCCCCGGGCATTGCCGCATGCCTGACACGTTGTGACGCAGGCTCCAACGTGAATGCGACTTATTCTAATCCAGAATCACATGTGAGATGCAATAGATTCCCATTTGCGGGAGGAAATCAGTCTAAATCAGCGCGCAAAAATGGCGCGAGCGGGTGCGGAGAATTGTTTTGGTCGATGCTCCGCCGGACGTCCCGGCGCAACGACTCAGGAGGCCGGCGTATCGTCGAAGCGGCGACGCAGCATTTCGATCCTGTTCCGATTGACGCTGAAATCCCGATAGCCCAGACGGGAGATCGAACGCACCTCGATCCGTCCGTCGGGGCGATACAACAGCTCGACGTCGTCGTGAAAATGCATCTTCGGCGTCTGGAATACGGCGTGCAGATAGCCTTGAAGCTCGTGCTCGATGCTGCCGCCCATGGCCTGAATCTGATCACGCAGGCGGCGCATCGTCTCATCGCGGCCGAGCCCGCTGTTCAGCGGCGCGATCGTGTGTACGGCGTCACCCGCCATCGAGGAGACGCAGCTGGGGCGCGGCGGACACGCGGCGAAGTCACCGGTCAGGGCGAACAGATCGTCCGGAGTGGACAGCGTCTTGTATATCCCGTAAGCACCGCCCGCGATCAGCAGCACGATCACGATATTGAGCAACAGCCGCATATGATTCCCCCGTCCGATTCAGTGCGTCGCGCCCTCGCCGTGCTTCGGCAGCAGCAGTTGCGGATCGAGCCGCGACTCACGCCAGTTGTAGCGAAAACACAGATGCGGCCCCGTGACACGACCGGTGGCCCCGACGGCACCGATGGTCTGACCGCGCTTCACTTCCTGCCCCGGTTTCACGTCCAGCCGCGACATGTGCAGATAGGTCGAGCTCACGCCGGCACCATGATCGATGATCACAGTCCCCCCGGTGTAGTACAGATCGGGATCCGCCATCTCGACTACGCCGCCGGCGCTGGCGACGATCGGCGTTCCGGTCGGCACCGCGATATCCACACCGTAGTGCGGCTGCTTGGGCACGCCATTGAGGATGCGCTGACTGCCGTAGACGCTGGACAGCGGCCCCTGCACCGGCCATACGAACCCGCCTGCAAAGTCCGCGCGCGGCAATTCATGCGAACGCGCAGCCTTGACCCGATTCGCATCGTCGGCGATGCGCTCGAGCACCGCCTTGGGCGGAGTCACCATCTTGTCCGGCAGACCATCGATGCGTTGCACCGGGTAGTCGCGTTGGACGACGGAATGCGTCTCGGTATGTTCGTGGCCCTGCGCGTCACGCACCCGAATACTTGCCAGCGCCGGATCGTCGCGATGGAAACCGAAGACGAATACGCCGTCCGAAGAAACCGGCAGCGCCTGCTCGTTGAACCAGACCTGGGCGCCCGCGTCGGTCCGCCCAACGATCAGTCCACCCTGCTCCCATCGACCGTTCATTTGCAGCGACTGGGCCTGCGCCAGCGGCGTGACGGCCGCGCAGCAACACAACAGCAAGACCGCTCGCAGCATCGACGTTTTCCCGGTAGTTGGCGCATGCATACATTAACCCGGCATCCTGAACTCGCAAACGGTACTCGGCCTCCTTCCTTTCAGGACTCCAAAGTTCGGTGCAAGGCCTGAATCTCCTCGCGCAACGCTACCAGTTCATCCCGTTTACTCGTATCTGTAGTGGATGTCATCGAGGTACGGCCGCAACTTCGCGCAGCCACGCAACAGTAAAGTGCGAAAAGCCGAGTGGCCCTCGGGTTAGAATTCTGCAAAGCACCCGCTGATCGAAAACAACCGAAATGCCATTGCCGAACTGTGCCGCCGCCACGGCGTGCACCGGCTGGAAGCATTCGGCTCGATTCTTCGTAGCGACTTCGATGCCCAGCGGAGCGACGTGGATGTCCTCGTCGAATTTCAGCCGGAAGTCGCGGACAGTTTCGCCAATTTCCTGGACCTGAAGGAAGCTCTCGAAGCACTCTTTGAGCGGCCGGTGGATCTGGTCGAAGGCCGCGCAATTCGAAACCGTCGCCTGCGTTATCACATCGATCAGAGCAAGACGCCGATTTATGCAGCTGCCTGATCCTGGCGTCTATCTGGAAGACATCGAGCGCTATGCTTCAGCGGCGACGCGATTCATTGCGGGATACAGCCTCGAACAGCGGGCGTAGGGTGGGCTAAGCGTAGCGTGCCCACGCTGCGCTTGCGCCCCAATGACGCAGATGTCGCAAAGCGATGCAGCTAGACCAAGCACCGCATATTACGAGGCTTCCGCGCATCAGCCACATGTGTGTCACGTACCGCGTGGGCACGCTACGCTTTGCCCACCCTACAGCTCAGGCCTTGTGAAGCCCGGCGCGCCAGATCAGAAACGCGTAGTCACGCGCGACTTCGTGCAGGCGCTCGTAGCGGCCGGACTTGCCGCCGTGACCGGCGCCGAGTTCGGTCTGCAGCAGGATCGGCGCCGTACCGGTTTGGCATTCGCGCAGCCGAGCGACCCATTTCGCCGCCTCCCAGTACTGCACCTGCGAATCCCACAGGCCCGTCGTGACGCGCATCGCCGGATAGGCCTGCTCGCGCACATTGTCGTAGGGTGAATAGCCACGCATCCAGCCGTAGGCATCGACCTCGGACGGGTCGCCCCATTCGTCGTATTCGTTGGTCGTGAGCGGCAGGCTGTCGTCGAGCATCGTGCTCAGCACGTCGACGAACGGCACGTGCGCGAGCATGCCGGCGTAGAGATCGGGGCGCAGATTCGCGACGGCGCCCATCAGCAGGCCGCCGGCGCTGCCGCCGCTGGCGAACACGCGACTCCGCGCGGCATAGCCTTGCTGCAGCAGCCACTCGGTCACGTCGATGAAGTCCCGGAAGCTGTTCATCTTGCGATCGAGCCGACCGCCGTCGTACCAGTCTCGGCCCAGTTCCTCACCGCCGCGCACATGCGCGATGGCGCAGACAAAACCGCGATCCAGCAAGGCCAGGCGCGAGCTGGAGAACGTCGGGTCCAAGGAATGGCCATAGGCGCCGTATCCGGAGATCAGTATCGGCGCACTGCCATCGAGTGCGGTGCCGCGGCGGTAGACGATGGACACCGGCACGCGTGCGCCATCGCGTACGACAATGCGCCGGTGCTCGCTGAGGTAATCGGACTCGTCGAATTCACCCAGCACCGGCTGGCGTTTCATCAAGCGCTGCTCGCCGCTTTTAAGATCGAGCTCGTAGGTACAGGCCGGCCCAGCCAGCGAGGTGTGCACATAGCGCATCACCGGGGCATCAAGCTCCGGCAGGGCGTCCAGCATCGTGGTTGCTGCCTCGGACGCGCTGCCGGGCAGCTCCACGCGTTGATCCACGCTGCCGTCCCAGCTGAGACGGCGCAGGCGCAGCAAACCATCGACGCGTTCGTTGACGAACAGCCAGTTGCGGTGCACGTCGAAGTCCTCGATCGCCGCGTCGTCGCGTCCGGCGATGAGTTCGACCCAAGTTTCGGAATCGCCGGCCGAACATCTGGGCGCGCGTACCAGCCTGAAATTTCGCGCCCCGCGATTGCTGCGAATGATGAAGTCCTCACCCAGCGGCTCGGCTTCATATTCATGCGCCTCCTCGCGCGCGATGACGGGCTGGAAGTGAAACTCCGGGCCGCCGGCATCGGCATAGCGGCATTCCGAGCTCAGCGTGGCGTTGAGGCCGATCAGCAGCCAGCACCCGTCCTTGGACCGCGAAACGCCCATGAAGAAGCGGTCGTCCTCTTCGCGGTACAGCAAGCGGTCTTCGACCTCGCCGAGTCTGTGCGCCATGACGCGATCACCCAGCAGGGTTTCGGGGTCTTTGGCGATGTACAGCACGGTTTGACTGTCGTTGGCCCAGGCCAGGTCGGCCTCGGCGCGGACGATGCGATCCGGCAGGTCTTCACCGCGGTGCAGATCGCGGATGCGGATTTCATACTCGCGGCGGCCGACCCGGTCGATGGCATAGGCCATCCAGCGATTGTCCGGGCTGATCTCGTAGTGCCCCAGCTCGAAGTAGTCGCTGCCCTGCGCCATGCGGTTGCCGTCGATCAGGATTTCTTCGGGTGCGTCCAGGCTGCCGGCCTGGCGAAGGTGGATCACGTACTGCTGATCGGGCGCGTAGCGGGCCGTGTACCAGTAGCCGTTGTCAAACACCGGTACCGAGCTGTCGTCCGGTTTGAGGCGGCCAACGATTTCGTCGTAGAGCATCTGCTCCAGTCCCGCGTGCGGTGCCAGTACGGCATCGCAGTACGCGTTTTCAGCGCGCAGATGGGCCAGCACCTCGGCATCCTGGCGCGTGTCGTCGCGCAGCCAGTGGTAGGGATCCGCGCGCGTGCCGTGGGCATCTTGATGCTCGTGAACTGTCCGGCGCGCGCGCGGGGGCGTCGGCGGCGCACTCATCGCCGTTGCACGCGCCAGGCGTTAAGGCCGATCGCCAGCAAGGTGGCGGCGGTCAGCGGCAGAACGATCCAGGCCAAAGTGGTGCTGAATGCACCCAGCAATTCGTGCTGGGTCGAGCGCAGGATCAGGTAGGCGGTATAGATCACGTAGTAGGCGAAAAACAGTCCGCCCTCCCAGCGGTCGATGCGATGCCCCGAAAAAAAGATGGGCAGACAGGCCACGGCCACGGCGATCATTACCGGCAGATCGAAATTGATCGCGTCCGGCGGCACGCTGATGCCGTCCGGCGCCACGATCGAGGCGATGCCCAGCACCGACAGCAGATTGAAGATGTTGCTGCCCACGGCATTGCCGACGGCAATGTCGCGCTGACCGCGGATCACGGCCATCACCGAGGTTGCGATTTCCGGCAGCGAGGTGCCGACAGCGATTACGGTGAGCCCGATCACCAGTTCCGACCAGCCCAGCAGGGTGGCGATGGTGACCGCGCCGCTGACGAACAGCTTCGATCCGCCGACCAGGGCCACCAGCCCGATCGCGATCAGCAGCAGATCCTTCCACACTGGCGCGGGCGTGGCGCTCTCGTCCCCGATGGCCTCCTGCAGTTCCTCGGGGATCTCCCCGCCGGAACGGCGTGATTTGATCAGCAGGAAGCTGACGTAACTGATGAGTCCGGCGAACAGCAATACGCCGTCGCCGCGGCCGATCCGGCCATCCAGTCCCAAGACGAGCACCAGCACCGAAATCCCGATCATCAGCGGCACATCGAGAATCACCAGCTGGCGATGCACCACCAGCGGCGCCACGATGGCGGCAAGGCCCAGGATCAGCAGGATGTTGCAGATGTTGCTGCCCACGACATTGCCGAGCGCGATGTCGGCGCTACCGGAATACGCCGCCTGCACCGAAACCGCCAGCTCCGGCGCACTGGTGCCGAACGCCACCACGGTCAAACCGACGATCAGCGGCGCAACGCCGAAACTGCTGGCCAGACGTGCGGCGCCGCGCACCAGCCATTCGGCGCCGAATACCAGCAGCACCAGACCCGCAAGCAGTTGCGCGGCGATGATCAGCATTCGATGAGGCTCCGTGTACCCGGAATCATCGGGCGCGCAGATCGGGTGGCAGGGCTTCGGCCGTCAGCAGGGCGATCGCCTCGTCCAGCGGCAAGGTCTTCTGATGCTGCGTGCCGAGCCGGCGCAAGGCCACGGTGCCATCCTCGGCTTCCTTGCGGCCGACCACGGCGATCACCGGGATGCGTCCGACGGAGTGTTCGCGCACCTTGTAGTTGATCTTCTCGTTGCGCAGATCGAGTTCGCTGCGCAGGCCCGCCTTGGCAAAAGCGGCCTGGACAGTGGCCGCATAATCGTCGGCATCCGAGACGATGGTCGCCACCACCGCCTGCACCGGCGCGATCCACAGCGGGAAGGTGCCTGCGTACTGCTCGATCAGAATGCCGATGAAGCGTTCCATCGAACCGAGCACGGCGCGGTGCAGCATCGCGGGCCGCTGACGCGAACCGTCCTCGGCCACGTACTCGGCCTCGAAGCGCTCCGGCAGATTGAAGTCCACCTGCACGGTGCCGCACTGCCAGGCGCGGCCGATGGCGTCGTGCAGGGTGAACTCGAGCTTCGGGCCATAGAACGCGCCCTCGCCCGGTTGCAGCGTGTAGTCCACGCCCATCATTTCGCAGGCCTTGGCGAGTTCGCCTTCGGCCCGGTCCCAGACCTCGTCAGCGCCGATGCGCTGTTCGGGGCGCGTCGAAAGCTTGACGTCGACCTTGTCGAAACCGAGCTCGCGATAGACCTCGAAGATCAGGCGGCCGGCATTCGCCGCTTCCACCGGCATCTGCTCGGGCGTGCAGAAGATATGCGCGTCGTCCTGGGTGAAACCGCGCACGCGCATCAGGCCGTGCAGGGCGCCGGACGGCTCGTAGCGGTGGCAGGAACCGAACTCGGCCATGCGCAGCGGCAGATCACGGTAGCTGGTGATGCCCTGATTGAAGATCTGCACGTGACCGGGGCAGTTCATCGGCTTGAGTGCGAGCGAGCTGTGATGGCTTTCGCTTTCCTGCACCTCGGCGATGAACATGTTCTCGTGGTACTTGTCCCAATGCCCCGATCGCTCCCACAGCTTGCGATCGAGCAGCAGCGGGGTCTTGACCTCGACATAGCCCTTCGCGCCGATCTTGCGACGGATATAGGCCTCGAGCGAACGGTAGATCGAATAGCCCTTGGGGTGCCAGAACACCTGGCCCACGGCCTCTTCCTGAATGTGGAACAGATCCAGCTGCTTGCCGAGACGGCGGTGATCGCGCTTCTCCGCCTCCTCCATCATGTGCAGATAGGCCTTGAGGTCCTTGTCGTTGGCGAAGGCCACACCGTAGATGCGCTGCAACTGCGCATTGTTGGCATCCCCGCGCCAATAGGCGCCGGACACCTTGGTCAGCTTGAAGGCGCTGCCGAGCCGGCCGGTGAACGGCAGATGCGGCCCCATGCACATGTCCAGCCAGTCGCCGCCCTGGCGGTAGATGCTGAGTTCCTCGTCCGGCGAGATACCTTCGCGGATCCACTCGGCCTTGTACTTTTCGCCGATCTTCCGGAAGTAGGCGATCGCCTCGTCGCGGTTCCAGACTTCGCGAGTGATCGGCAGGTCGCGCTGCACGATTTCGCGCATGCGCTTTTCGATGGTCTCGAGGTCGGCTTCTGTAAAGGGCTCGTCACGCGCGAAGTCGTAATAGAAGCCCACTTCGGTGGACGGACCGAAGGTGATCTGCGTCCCCGGGAACAGTTCCTGAACCGCCTGCGCCAGCACGTGCGCGGCGTCGTGGCGCAGCACTTCCAGGGCTTCAGGCTGATCGCGAGTCACGATCTCGATGGCGGCGCTCTTTTCGATCGGCCGCGTCAGGTCCCATTGCGCACCGTCCACCTTGACGATGATCGCCTTCTTGGCGAGCCCTGGGCTGATGCCCTGTGCGATTTCGAGCCCGGTCACGGGCATGTCGAACGACTTCTTGTTGCCGTCCGGAAAACTGATTTCGATAGACATGTCTTCTTGTGTCGCTCTGGACGCCTTCCTCCGAAGGAGAAAGGCGCGCGGTTGCTTAAGCTCTCAAACCAATGTGATCCAGTGCGGCGCCGAGCCGCGCGATTGTTCGATCGCGCCCCAGCAGCCGCAGGGTTTCGTCGATCGGCGGCGACACCGCCATGCCGGCCACGGCGACGCGGATCGGCTGCGCCACCTTGCCGAGGCCGACGCCGTGCATTTCGGCCACGCCATGAACGGCGCCGTGGATGGCTTCGGCGTCCCAGGCCGGCAACGCACCGAGCCGCTCGATCAGCGCCTTGAGGATATCGGCGGCGGCGATCGTCAGGTGCTTGGACGCATCCTTTTCGTTGTAGGACTCGATCTCCGAATACAGAAAGGCGGATTTCTCGGCCATTTCCAGCAGCGTGCGGCAGCGCTCGCGCTGCGCCAGAATCACCTCGGACAGTGCCGGACCGGCCGCCGGGTCCAGATTCATGCGGCGCAGATGCCAGTCGAATTCGGGTTCCACCACCGCCAGATCGGCGGTCTTCAGATACTGGTGGTTGACCCAGTAGGCCTTCTCCATGTCGAAGCGCGCCGGCGCCGACGACACATGGTCGAAGTCGAAGTACTGCTCCATTTCCTCGCGCGTGAACAGCTCCTGGTCGCCATGACTCCAGCCGAGCCGAACGAGGTAATTGAGCATCGCCTCCGGCAGGAATCCCATGGCGCGATACTCCATCACGCCGAGCGCGCCGTGGCGCTTGGACAGCTTGGCGCCATCGCCGCCGAGGATCATCGACACATGCGCGTAGGCCGGCGGCTCCGCACCGAGCGCGCGGAAGATGTTCATCTGGCGCGGGGTGTTGTTGACGTGATCGTCGCCGCGAATGACATGGCTGATGCCCATGTCCAGATCGTCCACGACCACGCAGAAATTGTAGGTGGGCGTGCCGTCGGCACGCGCGATGATGAGGTCGTCCAGCTCGCGATTGGCCACCGTGATCGGCCCCTTGATGAGGTCCTCGATCACCACCTCGCCGTCCTGCGGATTGCGGAAGCGCACCACCGGCTTCACGCCGGCCGGCGGCGCCGGCAAGGTCTTGCCGGACTCGGGGCGCCAACGACCGTCGTAGCGCGGCTTTTCCTTGTTGGCCTGCTGCTGCGCGCGCAGGGCGTCCAGCTCTTCTTTCGAGGCATAGCAGTGATAAGCCGTGCCGGCTTCGAGCATTTGCGCAATCACCTCGCGATACCGATCGAAGCGCTGCGTCTGGTAGACGATCTCGAAGTCGGACTTCAGGCCCAGCCAGGCCATGCCCTCGAAAATCGCATCCACCGCCGGCTGGGTCGAACGCTCGCGGTCGGTGTCCTCGATGCGCAGCAGAAACCGGCCGCCACGGCGCCGGGCATACAGATACGAGAACAGCGCGGTGCGGGCGCCGCCGATATGGAGAAATCCGGTGGGGCTGGGGGCGAAGCGAGTGACGATGGACATTTCGAAAAGGCTGGGCGTGCGGCGCCGGACGGGGCGAAAAGAGCCCTGCAGTTTACAGGATGCCCGCGCCGACAGGCTGTAGAATGCCCGTTCGTCCGGCCCTTGAATCCTTGTGACCAGCCTTTTCGTCGAACACCTGACTGTCATCGACAGCGCAATTCTTGATGCCGCGCGCGGCCTGGTCGGCGAGAGCTGGATCGTGGACGTGGAACTGCACGGCGAGCTGGACGACCAGTCCATGGTGCTCGACTTCGGCGAGGTCAAGAAACGCCTCAAGCGCGCCATCGATGCCAGTGTCGATCACACCCTGCTGGTTCCCCGTCTCGCGCCCGAGTTGCAATTCGACGAGACGATCGAGCGCACGCAACTGATCTTCAAGTCGGACCTCGGCGCGATCGAACATGTGTCGCCGCCGGCGGCGGTGAGCCTGCTCGACACCGCGGAGATCGACCCCGTCGCGATCGGCACCTTCCTGGCGCCGACCTTCCTCGGAATCGTTCCGCCCAGCGTTGATGCGATCGACCTGCGGCTGCGCCATGAGGACATCGACGGCATCTTCTATCACTACGTGCACGGCCTGAAGAAGCACAACGGCCTGTGCCAGCGGATCGCGCATGGACACCGCTCGCGCCTGCACATCCGCGTGGACGGCGAGCGCGACAGTGAACTCGAAACCGAATGGGCGATGCGCTGGACCGACATCTATCTCGGCAGCCGCGAGGACATCATCGCGCGCGGCAACGGCCGCATCCGCTACGGCTACGACTCGGCCGAGGGCCGCTTCGAACTGGCGATGCCGGAAACCCGCAGCGATCTGCTGGACGCCGACAGCACCGTGGAGCGTATCGCCGAGCACATTGCGCGGCGCGTGGCCGAACTGCGCCCTGGCGCGGAGATCGAGGTGCGTGCTTACGAAGGGGTCATGAAGGGCGCGGTGGCGCGGCTCTGAGCAGGTACCCCATGCGCTTTTGGGGCTCGCGCCAAGGCGCCAAGGAAGCGGAAGCATTTTTGAAACTTTCTTGGCGCTCTTCGCGTCTTTGCGCGAAAACGCTCATTTAGGCCGTCCCGCAGTCCTTGCACACGCCCTGAACCTCGACGACGTGACGCTGCGGTGAGAAACCGACGCCGCTGGCGTCCTCGGACAGCAGCTTGGCGATGCGCGTGTCCTCGATCTCGCGGGCGGTGCCGCAGTTGCTGCACATGAAATAGATACTTTCATGCGCCTCGCCCGGATGGTCGCAGGTGAGGTATTTGCTGCTGGAAGCGATGCGGTGGATGAAGCCCTGCTCCAGCAGGAAATCCAGCGCGCGGTACACGGTGGGTGGCGCGAGCTTGCGGCCAACCCGGGCTTCCAGGCCTTCCAGCAGATCGTAGGCCGACAGTGGCGCCTTTTTTTCGGCAAGCAGCAGATAGGCCTCGCGCCGCATCTCGGTGAGACGCAGGCCGCGCTGTTCGCACTGGATTTCGATTTCGTCGAAACGGGCCGCGGCGAGCTTGGCCGGGCGCGGCTTTTGTGTGGTTTTTCGGCTGTTCGCGCGCGTCATGGTCCTATGTTATAACACGCGCCCTTTGCGCACCGCCCCAACCATGGCCGAGGACATCCACTTCCACGCACGCAGGACGATCGAGCAAGTCGAAGAAGGCACCGAACTGGCGCCCAAGTTCGACGAGCACGGTCTGCTGCCCTGCGTGACGACCGCTGCCGCCACCGGCGAAGTGCTGATGCTGGGCTACATGAATGCCGAGGCGCTCAAGCGCACCATCGCCACCGGCGAAGCGCACTACTTCAGCCGTAGCCGGCAGGTGCTGTGGCACAAGGGCGCCACCAGCGGGCTGGTGCAGAAGGTGGTGGAACTGCGCATCGACGACGATCAGGATGCGATCTGGTTGCGCGTGGAAGTGGCCGGCGACGCGAGTTGCCACGTGGGCTACCGTTCATGCTTCTACCGGGAGATTCCGACCGGACCCGGCGACTTCGAACGCGGCCTGCTGTTCCGCGAATCCGAAAAGACCTTCGACCCGCTCGCCGTCTACGGCGACGTGCCGAATCCCACGAAACTATAAGGACGCGGGCTTGCGCGTCGCGCTGAGCGCCAACAGGCCGCTCAGAAGTCGACTTCGATACGCTGCGCACGCAGCCAGTTGCGGATGGCCTCGCGCTGGCGCTGCGCCTTCTCGGTATAAGCGGATTCGGCCGGCCCGACCCTGAGATAGGCCTGGAACGTCGCCTTCTGCGCGTTGCGTGCCCAAGGATCGGCACCCGCTTCGAGCAGGCGCTTCACGCCATCGAAATCACCGACCGAAGCGGCCTCATGCAGCGGCGTATCGCCCATCGGCGCAGCGGCATTGACGTCCGCTCCGGCTTCGATCAGCAAGCTCAGCGATTCGGCGCCGCGCCCCCCAACGGCGTCGAAAATCGGCGTGTGGCCGTTGCGGCTGTTGCGGACCTCGGTGGATGCGCCGCGCGACAGCAGCACTTTCAGATATGCGGGATCATCCGCCACGGCGGCATAGTGCATGGCGGCGCGGCCGGCCTCGGTGGTGACCAGGGGGTCGGCACCGGCATCGAGCAGAGCTCCGAGCGCATCGGGTGCGCGATTGAGAATCGCCCAATGCAGCAGGCCCACGCCTTCTTCTCCCCGTGCATTCACGTCGCCGCCCGCCCGGATCGCCGCCTGCACGCCCTCCACATCATTGGCCGCGACTGCCTCGGCCAGCACGATATTCCTGGGCTCGGTAAATCCGGACTGCATGGCTTTCCCGGGTGTCGCCGCATCGCCGCAGCCCACCGACAGAACGATGAGCGCGGCCAGCACGCCCAGGTTCGCGATCAGTCGCAGCATCGGTCTCTCAAGGTGACGGACGGCCGACAGCGGCGCCCGTGCAGCTCCATCTGCCTTGATCCTCGCGGTCCGGAGCAGACCTTGTCAATGTGAGCGATCAACCGGCGCGCATCGCATCCAGCACCGAGCCCATGCTGTGCAGCTCGATCCGGTGCCCGATCACGTTCGGCGGCCACAACCTGGATAGGCCGCCCAGCGGGTCGGGATCTGCCATTTCGACCTCATGGCCCAGGGCATCCGGCAGGATCCAGGAATCACCGAAGGCATCTTCCTGTTCCCAGGTGAGGATTTCGCCTTCGATGTTGTAGCGACGAATCTGGCCGGCTTCGGCAGTCTCGCGCGCCGCATCCGGTACCAGGCCGAGGTCTTCGATGGTGTTGTCCGAAAGCCCCGCCGCATTGAAGGTCACGGCGCTGTTGCCGGTGGCCAGCGAGGCAGCGGAGGCGAGACCACCGCCCAGCGAGTGCCCGACGATCACCAGCTCATCACCGAAGGCCACGGCGGCGCGGCGCGCCAGCGCCGTGGCCTGATCGTACTGCTCGGCGTCCATGCCGATGCCCTGTTGCAGATTGTTGAGCCAGTCCGGTCCGTCATTGGAGCCCGCGAACGCGAGAACGGTCTCCCCTTCGTCGTTCTGGTAGATCGCGGCGCGCAATCCGCTGTCACTGTCTTCGAGCGTGCTGGGGTCGATACCGGCGGCGCGCAGGGCGTCGCCGTCGAGCCGGCTCCAGCCGTCGATGCCCTGGCCGTTGACGTCGTAGACATCCTGCGCGAGCTGCGCCAGTTCCAGATCGATCGGCTGTTGCGCAGTGCCGGCGACGCTGTCCGAGAAGCTCACCATCGACACGCCCGGCCCGATGCCGAACTGCTCGCGCATCAGCGTGGCGTACTGCGGGTGGAAATGCGCTTCGTTGCTGACCGGCATCACGCCCGTGGCAGCTCGCGGATCGGGCCACTGGCGGTCGGCCCCGTCCAGCGCCGCCATTGCAGCGGCACGCTGTGCGGCATCGGTACTGGTTCCTGAGGCGGCCCCGGACACGTTCATCGTCGATCTCGCAAATGTGCTGACTTGCCGACAAAACTAAACCCCTGCCGGACCTCGGCCTAGCTAGGGATTACGCGAGGCTCGGGCGGCTCAGGGCTCGGCAGGCGCGTTCCAGTAACGACGGTGCGTCCGCCGCCAGCGCTGCACCGGCCGCCCCTGTCCTTCGAAACGAACACTCACGGCACCCTCGACACCGGTCGTCGCCATGTCCGCCCCGAGCGCGCGATAGCGCGCCACAACCTCCGGATGCGGATGCCCGAAGTGGTGCCGCCAACCGGCCGCGAAAATCACCAGCCGTGGGGAGACGGCATTGACAAAGGCCTCGCTGGACGATGTGCGGCTGCCATGATGCGGCGCCAGCAGCAGGTCGGCGGCGAGCGCGTCCGGCATCGTCGACAGCAGGTGTGACTCCGCTTCGCGTTCAATATCACCGCTGAGCAGGGCACTACCTTGCGACGCATCGATGCGCAGCACGCAGGACCGGTTGTTGTCGGACCCGCTCACCAGTGCGACATCCGGATGCAGCACGCGGAACTGCACACCATCCCAGTTCCAGCGCGCACCGGCGCGACACGGCCGCTCGACGCCCAGCTCGGACACCACCGGCAGCGCCGCGCGGATCGCGGCGACACCGCCGGCATGATCGTTATCGCCGTGCGACAGCATGAGCCGGTCGACGCGCCGCACGCCTCGCGAGCGCAGGTACGGCACCACCACCATGTCGCCGGCATCGAAACCGCCGGCGTAGGCCGGGCCGGCGTCGTAGACCAGGGTGTGGGTTTTCGTGCGCACCACCACCGCCAACCCCTGCCCGACATCGAGCGCCGTCAGGCGAAATCCTTGCTCGGGCGATTGTTTCGGCGGGATCAGCAGCGGCACACACAGCAACAGACCCAGCACCCGCAGGGGCAGGCCGCGCGGCGCCGCCAGCAGCAACACGCCGACGGCGGCCAGCAACACGGAAAATCCATTGACGGACAGTGGCAGCCAGGCCCAGGTGAGGTGATCGACCAGCCAGGCCAGCCCCTGCATCAATTGCGCCAGCGCACTGGCGCAAACACCCAGCAACGGCAGCATGGCGTCCCAACACAGCGCGAGCCCGGTCGCCAGCAACAGCACCGGCAGCACGATCGCGAACAGCGGCACAGCCAGCAGATTGACGATCGGCGAGACCAGGCTGGCGCCATCGAAGTACCACAGGCTGGCGGGAATCAGCAGCAGCCCGAGTACGGCCTGCAGTCGCAGAAATCCCCGATACGGCGTCGCTGGCGCCGCGCGGCCAGAGACCACATAGAGGATCGCCGCCACCGCCCCGAACGACAGCCAGAAGCCCGGCGCCAGCGCCGCGAACGGATCGAGCAGCAGCACCACGACCGCGGCCAGCCCCAAAGTGATGAACGACGAACTCGAACGCCCGAGCAGACTGGCGACGACGAACACCAGCAGCATCAGCAGTGCGCGCACGGTCGGCAGTGAAAATCCGGCCATCGCCGAGTAAGCGGCGGCCGCCAGCGCAGCGGCGATCGCAGCAACGCGCTGCGCCGGCCACAACAGACACAGGCGCGGCCACAAGGCCCAGGCCCAACGCATCAGCCAGAACGCCACACCAGCGATCAGCGCCACGTGCAGCCCCGATATCGCGACCAGATGACTGGTGCCGCTCTCGCGCAGCACGCGCCAGTCATCGTCGTCGAGTCCGGAACGATCGCCGATCAGCAGTGCGCTCAGCAGCGGCAAGCCGGGATGCTGCGGCAGCCCTGCGTGCAGCCGGTCGGAAAGCGTCTGGCGAATCGGGCCCACGCCCCGGTGCCGGTCGCTGTCCGCGCAGCGGCGCGCCTCGCGGACATAGGCGGTGGCACCGTAGTGGTTGGAGAACAGCCAGCGTTCGTAGTCGAGACCGCCAGGGTTGAGTGAGCCATGCGGTGTGCGCAGCCGCAGCGTGAAGTCCCAGCACTGGCCGGCACGCAATTGCGCCTGACTGCGGTACCAACTGACGCGTATGCGTTGGGGAAGATCGCGGTCGCCGGGCCGCACCACGAAGCGCCAGTCCCCGAACTCGCGTTCCGGCAGACCGTCAATCCAGGCTCGCAGCACCACGTCCTCGCCATGCCGCGATGGTGGCCAGCGGTCGGCAAGGCGAAGATCGGCACGCAGGATCGTCAGGGTCGCGGCCAGCACCAGAACCGCATACGGCCAACGCCAGCGGCCCAGGAACGGCAGCGGCAACAACAGCGCCGGCAACACGGCCAGCGGCGGCAAGGCCGGCAGCTGCTGGACCAGCAGCACACCGGCGACGAAGGCCGCGATCAGGCCGGCACGGCCTCCCGCAGACGCAGATGTCCGTGGTCCAGCATCCATACGCGATCCATGCGCGAGGCCAGCACAGGATCGTGCGTCACCACGACCAGACTGGTTCCCAGTTCCCGGTTCAGTTCCAGCATCAGTTCGAACACGCGAGCCGCCGTATCCGTGTCCAGATTTCCGGTCGGCTCATCGGCCAGCACGCAGGCCGGCCGAGTCACCAAGGCACGCGCCACAGCGGCACGCTGGCGCTCGCCACCCGAAAGTTCGCCCGGCTTGTGTTCGAGCCGTTCGCCGAGGCCGACCCGTCCCAGCAGCTCCGCCGCCGTCTCACGCGCCTTGGGCACCTTGAGACCGCGAATCAGCAGCGGCATGGCCACGTTCTCGAGCGCCGTGAACTCCGGCAGCAGATGATGAAACTGGTAGACGAAACCCATCGAACGATTGCGCAGTCGTCCGCGCGCGGCGTCGGACAGTTTCGCCATGTTCTCGCCCTCCACCCAGACTTCGCCGGCGCTCGGCGCGTCGAGGCCGCCGAGCAGGTGCAGCAGGGTGGATTTGCCGGAACCCGAGGCGCCGACGATGGCTACACAGTCGCCGCGACGCAGTTCGAAATCGATGTCGCGCAACACCTGCAGATTGACGCGTGCGTCCTTGAAGGTCTTGCACAGGCCCTTGGCGTGCACCACCACCGGTTGCGGCGCCCCCGTCGCCCGATCATTCATAGCGCAGCGCCTCCGCCGGCATCACGCGCGACGCGCGCCAGGCCGGATACAGTCCCGACAACACCGCCAGCACGAAGGACATCAGGGCGATGCGCACCACGTCGGTCGATTCGAGTTGCGAGGGCAGCTTGCTGATGTAGTACACCGAGGGATCCAGAAACTGGTGATTGGTGAGCCTTTCCAGGAAAGGCACCAGCGTCGGCACGTTGATCGCCAGAAGCACGCCGAGTACCACGCCGAACAGCGTACCGATCAGGCCGATCAAGGTGCCCTGCACCATGAACACCCCGAGCACGGTTCGGGGCGAGGCGCCGAGCGTGCGCAGGATCGCGATGTCGGCCTGCTTGTCCTGCACCACCATCACCAGTGTGGAGACGATGTTGAACGCGGCCACGCCGACGATCAGCGACAGAATGATGAACATCACCATCTTCTCGGTGCGCACGGCGCTGAAGAAATTGGAGTGCTGCCGCGTCCAGTCGGACACGTAGTAGAGCCCCGGCAGATCGGCCGCGACCTCACGCGACACCCGTGGCGCCTGAAACAGGTCGTGCAGTTTCAGGCGCACGCCGCTGACCGTTTCACCCATGCGAAGCAGGGCCTGCGCGTCCTGCAAATGGATCATCACCAGACCGCGATCGAATTCGTACATGCCGACTTCGAACACACCGCCCACGGTGAAACGACGGAAGCGCGGCAACACTCCGGCCGGCGTGACGCTGGCCTGCGGAATCATCAGATCGACCTTGTCGCCTACGCCGATGCCCAGCGCGCGTGCCAGCTCGGCGCCGAGCACGATCTTGAACTCACCGGCCTGCAGCGAATCCAGCGAGCCGGCCTTCATGTGGGCAGAGACGTCGGAAACCTGCGCCTCCATGTCTGGCAGCACGCCGCGAAGCAGTGTGCCCGACAGCTCACCGCCGACGCGCACCATGCCCTCACCGTCGATGTACGGTGCCACCGCTTCGACTTCCTGATGCTTCTGCGCGGCCTCGGCGATCACCGGCCATTCCTCCAGCCCGCCGCGAAACGCCGAGATCGTCGCGTGCGAGGCCATGCCGAGTATGCGGTTGCGCAGTTCCTGCTCGAAGCCGTTCATCACCGACAGCACCGTGATCAGCGCCATCACGCCGATCGCGATCCCCGCCATCGAAGCGGCGGAGATGAACGAAATGAAGTGATTGCGCCGCTTGGCCCGCGTGTAGCGCAGGCCGATGAACAGTTCGAGGGGTTTGTACATGGCGAAGAATTAGAGCACATCTGCAACTTGCGAAACGTGTGCATTCACCCCACTCCCGAGCCCCAAGCGGGCTCTCAAACGAAGAACGCCCGCCAATGGGCGGGCGTTCTTCGTATCGAGGCAACGCGTGCGGCTGTGCTGACGCCTACAAGCCGATGACGCCACCATCGTCCTTGGTGATCACCACCGTGGCAGAACGTGGACGTGCTCCGGCGGCTCCCGTATCGGTCGCCACGCCACTGGCCGCCGGCCAGTTGCTGCTGGGCGCGTCGGCATCACCGTCCTCCCCCGGATGCTGGATGTTGACAAACATCGTCTTGCGATCCGGAGTCATGGTGATGCCGGTGATCTCGCACTCCTTGGGACCAACCAGGAAGCGACGCAGCGTATCGCCCGGCGGCACACCGACGAAGCTGTCCTGTCCACTGGACGTGGTGATGGCGGTGCCATCGCCCACGCTACCCGGAAGCGCGGCCAGCATCATGCAGTTGGTCACGTCGGTGTAGGCACCGTCATCAGTCTGAATCCAGAGGATCCCGCCGTCGTCGAACCACAGGCCATCGGGGCTGGAGAAGTCGTTGCTGGCATCCAGCTGCGACAAATTGATATTGGCGGGCAAGGATTCCGGTGAACCGAAGGCGAAGATGTCCCAGTTGAAGCTCACCGCATCGGGGTCGCCATTTTCCCTCCAGCGAATGATGTGGCCGTTGGCGTTACCATCGCTGTCGCCATCGGCATCGTCGTCGTAGCTGCGCGGATTTGCGGCGTCGACCGGCAAGGATCCGCCACCGCCCTGCCCACGTCCGCTGCTCGAGCTGGAACTATTGGTCAGCGTGAAGTAAACCTCGCCGTTGACCGGATTCACCGCACCCCACTCGGGGCGGTCCATCGGTGTGGCGCCGACGCTGTCGGCCGCCAGACGGGTCGCCACCAGTACGTCCGCCTGAGTCGCGAACGGGTAGGTCGTGTTGTCGCCGCTCAGACCGTTAATGCCCTGGCTCAACTCAAGCCATTCGCCGGTGCCGTCGGCATTGAACTTCGCCACGTAAAGGGTACCGGCGCCCAGATACTTATCACCCGCCGCCATGCGATCGTCGGGATCGGCATCGGCAGAGTCCCAGGCCTGGTCGCTGACGAACTTGTAAATGTATTCGTTGCGCGCATCGCAGCCCATGTAGAACACCAGCGGCTTGCCGCTTTCGACCGGCCCGGCCCAGCAGCCTTCGTGGAAGAAGCGGCCCAGGGCCGTACGCTTGGCCGGAATCACGGTCTTGTCGTAGGGGTCGATCTCGACGATGTAGCCGTAGGTATAGGCCTCGTTGCGGTAGTCGACCGCGGCCGAGGCGCCCTTGACGGTGATGTCCAGGCGCTGAAACTCATCGCCCTCCACCGTCGTCCAGCCATAGTTGCCGGCCGCGCCGGGACTGATGCCATAGCGCGCCAGCAGTGCGTTCTCGCTGGCGCCGCGATCATCGCCCTCGTCGCGGTGGAAATAGAATGCCCAGTTTTCCTCGCAGGTCAGATACGTGCCCCAGGGGGTGTAGCCGTTGGCGCAATTGTTGAACGTGCCGCGCGTCTTGCTGCCGTCGGTGGAGTACCGGGTCTTGGCATAGTCGCTGCCAGCCACCGGACCGCTCAGGCGCATTTCGGTGAACGGCGTGATGCGGCGATTGAAGCTGGAATCCTGCACGACGCTCCAGACGCCGCCTTCAGCCTTGACTTCGAAGACTGCAACGCCGTGGGCATTCATTTCCTTGACGACTTCGGACTGCGGACGAACGCCGTCGATATCGGTTGGACCATTGGCGTGCAGATAGGCGCGCGTCAGGTTTTCATGGTTGATGGCGATGATGCCGTTGCTGGAGCTTCCGTCGATCGGAAAGTAGTGCATTCCGTCGTGATGGTCGCCCGAGCGCTGGTCGAAGTCTCCCTGTGCGCCGTCATTGGAATAATCGGCCACGCCCGCGGCAAGCGGGTCGCCCAGCGCGTACAGGACACGGGCCGAGTAACCGGCCGGAATCAGGACCGTATCGGCATCGCTGTGCGGCACGGCGGTAAAGCCCAGCGATGTCGGCGTATCCGTGCCGCCACCGCCATTGTCGTCATCATCGCTGCAAGCGACCAAAGCAACGCTGCCCAGCATGGTCATCGCGGCGGCACCACCGGTGCCCTGCATCAGCCCGCGACGCGATATGTACTTGATCAGGACAGAGTCGAAGGTTTCGTTGTCCGATCGATTGGTGACCGGATCGTGATCGTGCTGGCTCAAGCTGGCTCCCCTTCAGAAAATTTAGGAGACCGCCAAATGGCGCGGTCAAATATGCAAACGCGCCGGCATCTTAGAGGGGCGATGTGACATCACGCTGATGGTTTCGTGACAGAAACCGATTTCATGCCGGCCGGCCCGGCGCCATCACGCACGACCGGAGTCGGCCGGTAAGCGACTGATCGAAAGAGATAATTTTCGGCATCGCAACAATCCCCGAGATCGCCGCATGCAGCTTTCGACGCTACACTGACGCAATCGGCCGACCGTACGCCGCGATGAAGCGTAACGGGCCAAGACATTGTGCGAGGTGAGGAAGTGAACGAACCGAAAGACGCGACCGAGCGTGTCGCGAGCTTTGAAATCATCCTGACACGGTATCTGGATACCGAGGGCCGCCCCCTAGCGGCCCTGCCGGACTGGACAGCGGACCCGGATCGCGTCAGGGGCATGTACCGCAGCATGGTGCGCACCCGCGCCTTCGACAAGAAGGCCGTGGCCCTGCAGAGAACCGGGCAGCTCGGCACCTACGCCGCCTGCCTCGGCCAGGAAGCCGTGGGCACCGCGGTCGGCATGGCGCTGCGCGCCGACGATGTCTACATCCCCGCCTATCGCGAATACGCGGCGCAGTTCCTGCGCGGCGTGAGCATGACCGAGATCCTGCTCTATTGGGGTGGCGACGAGCGCGGCATGGACTACGCCGCCGACGCGGCGCGCCAGGACTATCCGCTATCGGTACCGATCGCCACACACGTGCCGCACGCCATCGGGGTGGCCTACGCATTCCGGCTGCGCAAGCAGGATCGCGTGGTGCTGGCGTCCTGCGGTGACGGCGCCACCAGCAAGGGCGATTTCTACGAGGCCGTCAGCTCGGCCAAGGTCTGGAACCTGCCGATCGTGTTTCTGGTGACCAACAACCAGTGGGCGATCTCGCTGCCGCGTGAACGGCAGACCGGCGCGCAGACCCTGGCGCAGAAGGGCATCGCCGGCGGCATTGCCGGCCAGCAGGTCGACGGCAACGACGTTATCGCCACCTATGAGATCCTGAACCAGGCGATCGCGGCGGCACGTGCCGGCGAGGGGCCGCAACTGGTCGAGGCCATTACCTACCGCCTGCACGACCACACCACCGCCGACGACGCGCGCCGCTACCGCAGCGAGGACGAGGTCAAGACCGCCTGGGCACGCTGCCCGATCAAGCGGCTTCGCGCCTACCTCGAATCGCAGGACGCCTGGAGCGCCGGCGACGAGGAATCGCTGCAAACCGAAGCGGTGGCGACCGCGGAATCCGCGGCGCAGGCCTTTACCGCCATGGAGACCGAACCACCGGAGACGATCTTCGATCATCTCTATGCCGAATTGCCGAGTTCGATGCGCTGGCAACGCGAGGAAGTCGCCGCGCGCGGTCCGGTCGAAGGGGCGCACTGATGGACGGTGCCAAGACCGAAGTCGCCAACCTGGCCCTGATCGAGGCGATCAATCTGGCGCTGCGTTCGGAGATGCGGCGCGATCCGGACGTGGTCATGCTCGGCGAGGACATCGGCCGCAACGGCGGCGTGTTCCGCGCCACCGTCGGCCTGCTCGACGAATTCGGCCCGGATCGCGTGATCGACACGCCGCTGGCCGAAACCCTGATCGCCGCCATGGCGATCGGCCTGTCGACGCAGGGCCTCAAACCCGTCGCCGAAATCCAGTTCTCGGGCTTCATGTATCCCTGCGTCGATCAGGTGGTCAACCACGCCAGCCGCTACCGCAATCGCACGCGCGGGCGCCTGTCCTGCCCGATGGTGATCCGCGCGCCGAATGGCGGCGGCATCCACGCCCCGGAACATCACTCCGAATCCCTGGAAACGACCTTCGCCCACATGCCGGGTCTGCGCGTGGTGTGTCCGTCCTCGCCGGGCCGCGCCTACGGTCTCTTGTTGGCCGCGATACGCGACCCGGACCCGGTGATCTTTTTGGAGCCGACCCGCATCTACCGGCTGTTCAAGCAGTCGATCGAGGACAACGGCGAGGCCCTGCCGCTGGACGAATGCTTCATCGAACGCGACGGCACCGACATCACTCTGGTGTCCTGGGGCGCGATGATGCATGAGACCCGGCTGGCCGCCGACGCCCTGGCCGAGGAAGGCATCTCCGCCGAGGTGGTGGACGTGGCCACGCTCAAGCCGCTGGATATGGGCACGATCCTCGAATCCGTGGGCAAGACCGGCCGCTGCGTGATCATCCAGGAATCGCCGCGCGCCGGCGGCTGGGCTTCGGAGATTGCCGCCAACCTCGCCGAACATGGCCTGCTGACGCTGTTCGCGCCGGTGATGCGCGTATCCGGCTACGACACGATCATGCCGCTGGCGCGGCGCGAGCGCGCCTACATCCCGGACATGCAGCGCATTCTGGTTGAGGTCCGCAAGGTCTTCGAAGTGGCGCCGATGGCCTGAGGAAAACCGGCTCGCCGAGCTGCGGGCCGGTGTCATGATCGAATTTGAGAACCAATGCGCGCGCCATGTCTCAAGGCGCCGCCGTGCGTATGGAGAGTGGAACAATGAGCATCTTCAAGCTGCCCGATCTCGGCGAAGGCCTGCAGGAAGCGGACATCCGCGAATGGCTGGTCAAGGTCGGCGACGAGGTCAAGGTTGACCAGCCGCTGGTTTCAGTCGAAACCGCCAAGGCCGTGGTCGAGGTTCCGAGCCCGATGACCGGGCGCATCGCCAAGCTGTGCGCGGCCGATGGCGACACCGTCGAGGTCGGCAAGCCGCTGGTCGAGTTCGAAGGCAATGAAGCCGTGCAGGCAAGGCCAGCCCCGGCCACCGTCAAGACCGACGCCGAGTCCGAAGCGATTCGCGATACCGGTGTGGTCGTCGGCGCCATGAAGCAGGGCAACGAAGTGGTCGCCGAGAAAGCCACACGCGTGGGTACGGCCGGCGGGCTCAAGGTGACGCCCGCAGTGCGCGCCCTGGCGCATCGCCTCAACGTGGACCTGACGATCATCACCGCGACCGGGCCGGAAGGCATGATCACCGCAGCCGATGTGCAACGCGTGCACAAGGTGCTGAGCGAAGTCGGGCCGCTGGAGAAACTGCGTGGTCCGCGCAAGGCCATGGCCAACAGCATGTCGCAGGCACGCGACGAAATCGCCCCCGCCACGGTCACCGACGACGCCGTGCTGCATGCCTGGCAGGGCAAGCAGGACCTGACGATGCGCCTGCTGCGCGGCCTGGTGGCCGGCTGCAAACGCGAACCCTCGCTCAATGCCTGGTACGACCAGCACGACATCGGCCGCCGCGTGCTCGGCAAGATTCACGTCGGCATGGCCGTGGATACCGATGAAGGTCTGTTCGTGGCCGTATTGCAGGACGTGGCCAATCGCGACGAAGCCTCGCTACGCGCCGGCCTCGTGAAAATGAAGGAAGCCGCCCAGAGCCGCACGATGCCGCCGGAAGAACTGCGCGGCTACACCATCACCCTGTCGAACTTCGGCCGCTTCGGCGGCAAGTACGCCACGCCGGTGGTGGTGCCGCCGACCGTCGCTATCATCGCCGCCGGTTCGATTCGCGATGCGGTGGTCCCGATCGATGGTCAGATCGCCATCGCCAAGATCCTGCCTCTGTCGGTCAGCTTCGACCACCGCTGCGTGACCGGCGGCGAGGCCACGCGCTTTCTTTCGGCGATGATCGAGGACTTGCAGAAGGCCAGCTGAGGCCGGACGAACAGCCGCGTCGCCGACTCAATCCCTTGGTCCGGCGCGGTGCTTCCCTAAAGCAAAGCCAATGCCTAGCCCGACAAAACTGCTGTCTTCGTTCAGATTTCCGAACAGCGAAAGCTCGATACCCCGAAGGGGGTAAAACAAGGCTTCAACGGGTAGACCGACGGTGGGAGAATGCTTGGCCTCCGAAATGTCCGTAAGCCGGCTGATTCCTGCCAGCAGGTAAAACCGGCCGCTTTCGTCCAGGCGCTTACCCGCCATCAATGCCGTCTCTTGCGCACTTTGCGAGGTGAATCCGTACATATTCGACGCGCGCAGACGAACGATGTAGTCGGACTCATAGTTGATTGACGCGAACAGCACAGCACCCACGACGTCCTCATCCTCGCTGTCCTCCTCGCCTGGGGACGTCTCATAGTCTTCGCCGCCGTAACCTCCGGAAGAAACATTGATCCAGGCTTCAGCGCGGCCAATGGGCGAATACGCGGCCAAACCAAGCCAGGAGATCAAAACCAACAGCGCTCGGGCCTGCGTAGTCACATCTACCCCCTATTCGAAAATCACTAGGCACAGGCAGCAAGACTACAAAATTAGTGATATTTTTTCCATACGGTCCATGGCTCATCCAAATTTATGCGCAGCTTATTTTTTGCAGTCAGCTTGGCCTTACTGGCAGTCCCGGCTTATGCCGAAGTCCTGACGGTACCTGATGCGGGGACGCAACAACGTTCCGCTTTCGCGGCGACGCAGCTCCCATCACGCGGCATCAACATGGCCGAAGTACAGCGTCGCTACGGCGAACCGCTCAGTCGTTCCGCGGCGGGCGGCACCGCGCCCAAACAGCCGCTGATCAACCGCTGGGACTACGATGGCTTTTCGGTGTTCTTCGAGAAGGATCGCGTGATTGATGCGGTCGTGCCGGGCGCTCCGCCGCCAGTTGCGCATCGCGACCGGCTCGTACCGTAACGGCCATGCCGCGAGCGGCACCCTGCAGAATGAATCGCCTGCGGCATGGTCGCTCTCCTCATCCACCGCTCGCATTCGCGAGCGGGCGAGGCCAGGTCGGCATCACGCCGCGCGTGATTCACGTCAAAACGGCACCACCGATCCGCTAAACTGCGCGCCCGGCCCCAGGCCGGGCGCTTTTTCATGGCGCCGCTGCGCGGCGACCCTCAGCGACTTTGCCTCCCCAACCTCCGCCCGGAACGCCCATGCCGACCTCAACCGTCCTGCCCGCCGAGTGGCATCCGCAAATCGCGGTGATGCTGACCTGGCCGCGCGCCGATGGCGATTTCGCCGGCATCTTCGATGCGGTGGAAACCAACTTCGTGGAACTGGCCTGCGCGATCGCCCGGTTCGCGCCGCTGATCATCAGCCGCGAATCCGGGACCGTGGACCTGCAACAGCGCTTGATCGAAGCCGGCATACCGCCGGACCGCCTGTGGATCTACGCGGCCGCCAGCGATGACGTCTGGGCGCGCGATCATGGACCGATCACGGTGTTTCGAAACGGTACACCGGTGATGCTGGACTTCCGCTTCAATGGCTGGGGCGGCAAGTTCTCTGCAGACCGTGACAATCTCATCAGCAAGAAGCTGCACGCGGCCGGTGCGTTCGAAGGCTATACGCTGGAATCCGTAGATTTCGTGCTTGAGGGTGGCGGCATCGAATCCGACGGCATCGGCACGCTGCTGACCACGGAACGCTGTCTGCTGGCGCCCACGCGCAATCCGGACTACGACAAATCCGGGATCGAATCGCGGCTCAAGCTGATGCTGGGCGTGGATCGCGTGCTGTGGCTCAAGCACGGCGACCTGCTTGGAGATGATACCGACGGCCATATCGACACGCTGGCACGGTTCTGCAGCGTGGACACGATCGCGTACCAGGCCTGCGAGGACACCTCCGACCCTCACTACGCACTGCTGACCGGCATGGCCCAGGAACTGGCCGGCCTGTCGCGTGCGGACGGCCAGCCCTACCGCCTGATTCCGTTACCCCTGCCGGCTCCGATTCTGGGTGCGGACGGCCGCCGTCTGCCGGCCGGTTATGCGAACTTTCTGATCGTCAACAGCGGTGTGCTGGTGCCGACCTACGGCGATCCGATGGACGATCTCGCCATCAGCCATTTGCGCGAGGCATTTCCGGATCGCGACATCGTGGGCGTGAACTGCCGCGCGCTGATCCACCAGTACGGCAGCCTGCATTGCACGACCATGCAGATTCCCGCATTCGATCGCCGGCAGTAATCTACGGTGATGAAGCCAAAAATTCTCCGTGTCGGCGTGGTGCAGCAGGCCTGCGACGACAACCGCGACCACAATCTCCGGACCTCCGAGACCGCGATTCGCGAAGCCGCCGCGAGCGGCGCGCAGCTGGTGCTGTTGCAGGAGCTGCACACCGGCCCCTACTTCTGCCAGCACGAGTCCACGGCGCTGTTCGATCTGGCCGAGTCCATTCCCGGCCCGTCCACCGAATTTCTGGGCGGACTCGCGCGCGAGCTGGGCGTGGTCATCATCGGCTCGCTGTTCGAACGCCGCGCGCCGGGGCTGTACCACAATACCGCCGTGGTCCTGGACTCGGACGGCTCGCTGGCCGGCATCTACCGCAAGATGCATATCCCGGACGATCCCGGCTATTACGAAAAGTTCTACTTCACGCCGGGCGATCTCGGCTTCGAGCCGATCGACACCTCGGTCGGCCGGCTCGGCGTGCTGGTCTGCTGGGACCAGTGGTACCCGGAAGCCGCGCGGATGATGGCGCTGGCCGGCGCGGACATGCTGTTCTACCCCACCGCCATCGGCTGGAACCCGGACGACGACACGGCCGAGAAAACCCGCCAGCGTGACGCCTGGATCACCATCCAGCGCTCGCACGCCGTCGCCAACGGCCTGCCGGTGATCGTCGCCAACCGCACCGGTTTCGAACCCGACCCGACCGGCACCTTGAGTGGCGCCCAGTTCTGGGGCTCAAGCTTCGTGGTCGGACCGCAAGGCGAATTTCTGGCGCAAGCCGGTATCGACGCCCCTGAAGTGCTGCTGGTGGACGTGGACCTCGCCCGTTCGGAAAACGTGCGCCGCTGGTGGCCATTCCTGCGCGATCGCCGCATCGACGCCTATTCGGAACTGACTTGTCGCTTCAGGCGGTGACATTCGGGTAAAAGCTGATGTTTCGCGCAAAGACACAAAGAACGCGAAGAACAGCTCAAGCACTTTTAATTTCTATTCCTTCGCGTCTTTGCGCGAAACCCAATGCTCACCTCTCCCATGCGTCGCGATCGGTTCGACTACGCCGCGGGCTGCGCGGCCGCAGCCTCGGGCATTGCACCCGGCGTGCGCAGCCAGGCCGATGCAGGACGCCCGACCCAGCGGGCAACCACCGCTGCGACAACGCATGAGGCTGCAAAAAATCCTCCGAGCATGCTCCACCATGCATTGGCGTCGACGGGACCCGGCGGATAGAAGTTGCGCAGGCCGGCCAGCACGATGATATGGAACAGGTACAGTTCGTAGCTGTGCGCGCCGATCCAGGCCAGCGGATGGACCGCCGCGCGCAGGCCCCACCCCATCACCGTCTTCGCGCCGAGTGAGCTCGACGCCAGCAGCATCAGGCTGGTGAACGCCGCAATCGCGGTGAAGCCGAAGCGCTCGTGACCGCCGATTCCCTGAAAGTAGGTCACACACAGCCCACCGCCAGCAACCACCAGAACCACCGCTGCCTGCCAGCGCCGAAGTCTGATGCGCCGCGCCAGCAGCGCGGCGATGCAGCCGAACGCGATTGCGTCGAAACATGCCGGATACGCGTACATGTACTCGATCTCGTTGTCTTCGTGCGCACCGCGGTAGAACGGACCGAGGACGATCAGCAACACGCCAAACGCGGCGATCAGGCCATCACGGCGCAGAATCACGCAGAGCAACGGATATCCAAGGTAGAACACCTCCTCGACCGACAACGACCAATAGATGTTCAGGCAGTAATTGAAGTAGCCCTCGTGCTGCATCAGCACGTTGTGCCAAAAAGTCAGCACCGAGAGCACCGCAGGCACGTAGAACGTCGCGGACAATGGCTCGCCCTGGCGCGCATTGGCGAAGAACGGCAGGCCGAACAGTCCGAGCGCGACGATCACCGCCAGCGCCAGTAGCAGGCCAGGAAATATCCGGGCAAAGCGCAGACGATAGAAATGCCCCATGCGCATCCGTCCCAGAGAACCGTAGCGTTCGATGGCATGGGATGAAATCAGGAACCCGGAGATCGCAAAGAACATCGTGACGCCGTAGTTGCCGTTGTACATCAGCGCACCCGCGGCGGGCTTGCCGATCATCCCCACCAGCGGGCTACTACCAACCCCGTAACTCAGGCCGAAATGCAGCAACATCACCAGCAGGATCGCCAGTCCGCGCAGCAAGTCGATCAGAATATTGCGCTGGGAGGGTGGGTGCATGGACCAAGTCTCGGAGTAGCGCGGGTCGATCGGGGCGCGACGGAAATCGCATTGAAAGCGATGTCTCGCGCAACGATGCAAAGGCGCCAAGAATAGCTAAAAGCACATTTGAAGCTTCCTTTCCTTAGCGGCTTTGCGTCTTTGCGCGAAACCCAATGCCTTTCACCGGCCTCCAGAGGGCCTCACACCTCTCGCGCCAGCGCCGCCGCCTCATCGGCATGGATCTGCGGCGGCAACAGCTTGTACATCACCGGTGTCACCAGACGCCCGATCAAGGTTGAAGTGATCAGGCCGCCGATGATGACCAGCGCCATCGGTGAGTACAGCGCGGCACCCTGCGTCGCCAGCGGAATCATGCCGCCGATCGCCGTGACCGAGGTCAGCAGGATCGGCAGGAAGCGGATTTCGCCGGCCTCGGCGATCGCGTCGTCGAGTCCCTTGCCGCGCGCGCGCAGCTGGTTGGTGAAGTCCACCAGCAGGATCGAGTTCTTGATCTCGATGCCGGTCAACGCGATGAATCCGATCATCGCGGTGAAACTCAGCGAGTAGCCGCTGAGCCACAGCATCACCAGGCCACCCATCACGCCCAGCGGCACCACGCCGGCCACGATCAGGGTGCTCTTGAAGCTGCCGAATTCGAGTACCAGCACCGCGAGAATGCCGAACACGGCCACCAGGATCGCGGTGCCGAAGCCTTCGAAACTCTCCTGCCGACTTTCAACCTCTCCTCCCACGACATAGCGATAGCCGTCAGGCCAGGCGATGCCGTCGAGTTCGCGCGCCAGATCCCAGGTCACCTGCTCGGTGTTGGTCCCGGCACGCGTGTACGCCGTGAGCATCACCGAACGCTCGCGCTGGAAGCGCTCGATCCGCGCCGGCGACTCGCGCAGGCGCAGCGCTGCGAGTTCGCGCAGGGGCACCTGCGCGCCGCTGCTGGAGCGAACATGCAGGTCTTCAAGCGCGTCCACCCCCGGCTGCTCGCGCATCGGCGCGCGCAGCACGATCGGGTAGCTGTCGCCATCGGCTTCCCGGAATTCGCCGGCCTCGAGCCCGGCCAGTGCGAGCCGCACCGTGCGGTCGAACTCGATCGGTGTCACGCCGAGCAAACCGGCCTTGGCGCGGTCGAGATCAAGTTGAAGGTCCACGCGCGTATGCCGCTGCGGATTGCGCACATTGCGCGTATCCGGATTGGCGCGCATCAGATCCTCCACCTGCGTGGCGAGATCGCGCAGCGTACTCAGGTCCGGCCCGACCACGCGGAACGCGATCGGCGCGGCGATCGGCGGACCGTTCTCGAATTCCTTGACCACGATTTCGGCGCCCGGAATGCGGTCGAAACGCTGCCGCAGGCGCTCGTAGAGCTTCGGCGTCTCTCGCGGATCGTATTCGTGCAGCTGCACGAAGATTTCCGCATAGCTTGCGGAGTATTCGTGCTGGAACAGATTGTAGTAAATCTGCGGGTTGCCGCGGCCGAGGTTGCTCAGCTGATGCGCCACCCCCGGCTCTTCGGCCAAGCCGGCTTCCACCTGCCGCAACACGGTGTCGGTCTGCGCCACGCTGGCGCCGTCAGGCAGGGTCACCTCGACCAGGAACTGCGGCGTATCGGCTTTCGGAAACAGGCTGAAGCCGATCGCCGGCAACAACAGGAAACTCGAAGCCACCAGCGCCAGGGACAGGGCGACCGTGGTCTTGGGTCGGCGCAGCGCGCGCCTCAGCAGCGGCGCGTAGATTCCGTGGATGCCGCGCGTCAGCGTGCGCAGCAGCGCATTGCCTTCCTCGCTGCTGTGACGCGGCAGCACGCGGCTGGCCAGAAACGGAATGATGGTCAGCGCGACGAACAGCGAGGCCAGCACCGTCGACACCACCGCCATCGGCAGCGACAGCACGAACTTTCCGGCATTGCCGGGCAGCGCGAGCAGCGGCAGGAACGCGAACAGCAGGGTTGCCGTGCAACCGACCACCGCCAGCGAAATCTGTCGTGTCGCCAGCATCGCCGCCTCGTCGCGGCGGTGTCCCTGACGCAGGAATCGCGCGATGTTCTCGACGACCACGATCGAGTCATCGACCAGCAGCCCCAGCGCCACGACGAAACCAGCGATCGACAGCTGATTCAAGGAAAAGCCGGCGAAGTACATCACCGCGAGTCCGGTCGCCAGCGACAGCGGCACCGACACCATGACGATGCCGGCGGCACGCAAGCCCAGCGGCAGCAGAGTGACCGCAACCAGCACGATCGCGATGCTGAAGTCCGCGCCCAGGCGCGACAGGCGGTGAGCGACGTTGCGCGATTGCTCGAAACCGCGTTCCAGGCGCACGCCGGCCGGCAGCGCCGTCGCGAAGCGATCAAGCACCGTGTCGATCGCGGCCTGGGTTTGGAAGATGTTGACGCCATCCTTCTGATTGGCGGTGATGAACACGGCACGCTCACCGTCGAATCGGGCGGCGTGCTCGTGCGGCCCGGCGTCCCAGCGCACTTCGGCGACATCGCGCACTCGCACGATCGCACCAGGCGCGCCGCCGACGACCGTGGCACGAACCTCGTCCAGGGTTTCAAAGTCGCCACTGGTATGTAGGTTGAAACGCCGCGCACCAACCGTGACCGGGCCGCCGGGCACATTGGTGTTGTCGGCCGAAACCGCATCGAGCACCTGCACCGCGCGCAGGTTGAAGTGGGCGAGTCGCTTGAAATCGAGTTCCACGCGCAACTCGCGCTGCGGATAGGCCCAGGTTTCGGATTCACGCACGCCCGGCACCCGTTCCAGCCGATCCTGCAAATCCTCGGCGGCGTCCTCCAGCAGGCGGTAGTCCGCCGAATCGCTGACCAGCGCCACCTGCACGATATTGACCAGGCCCGGATTGATCTTGTTGATCTCGAGACGCACCAGCCCGTCCGGCAATTCGACACGCAGCTCGCCGATCTCACGGGCCACGTCGTCGTAGGTCTTGTCCACGTCGACGCTGGCCTCGAACTCGACGCGGATCATCGCCAAGCCGTCGTCGATCGAGCTGGCGATCTCCTTGACGTCATCCAGCGTATTGATCGCGTCCTCGATCGGCTCGACCACCTGGCGTTCCAGTTCGGTCGGGTCTGCGCCCGGATAGACCGCGACGATCTGAAAGGCCGAGATCGGGAAGTACGGGTCCTCGGTGCGGGGAATCGATTGCCAGGCCGAGGCGCCGATCGCGATCAGCAGTGCGAAGATGACAATCGTGAATGGATAGTTGCGAACCGCGAAGTCGGAAATGCGCACGTCATCACTCCACGATGCGCACGCGTTCGCCATCGTGCAGATAGGCCGCGCCTTCGGTCACCACGCGCGTGCCCGGTTCCAGGGCCTGCGCGAGGGCGGCCCGCTCGCCCTCCACGAAGGCCACCGGCCGCTCCACTTTGCTTGCACGGGTGCCGTCCTCAGACATCACGAACAGGGTGACCCGCCGCCGGTCACCTTCCACCAGTGCCGACAGCGGTACGTAGTCGAGCGTATCGCCCGGATCGCCGGCCACGATCTCGGCACGACCGATCAAACCGTTGGCGAGCGAGTCCGGGGCGTTTTCGATCGCGATCTCGACTTCGAAGGTCCCGCTGCGCGGGTCTGCCTGGCGTGCCAGTTGCACGACCCTGCCACTCAGAATTTGCTCACCGAGCGCATCCAGGCGAATGCTCGCGGTGTCACCCACGGCCAGACGCACGATGTCCCGATCGGGCACACCCAGACGCAGCACGAAGCCTTGCGCGGCGGCGGACAGGCTCAGCACCGGCTGGCCCGCAGTCACCAGTTCGTGCGGCTCGACCTGTCGGCGCAGCACACGGCCGTCCAGCGGCGCCTCGATTCGTGCGTAGCCGCGGTTGTACTGCGCGGCGCGCAACTGCGCGGCGGCCACCGAGGCGGCGGTGCGCAGATCATCGAGCTGTTCGCGCGCGATCACGTCGTCTTCGTAGAGTCCTTCACCGCGCTCCAGATCACGGCGCGCCTTGTCGGCCTGCTCGCGGGCCTGGGTCACGCCGGCATCGATTTCGGTGGCTTCCAGCGTCGCCAGCAACTGGCCGCGCTTGACCGCATCGCCCTCGCGAACCGTGACGCGTTCGACCACGCCACCGAGCTTGAACGACAGCGCCAGTTCGTCACGCGAGGCGATCATGCCGCTGCCACTGATCGTGGGCTGTGCCGGCCCGGCCTCGACCGCCACCACGCGCACCGGCCGCGGCGGCGCTTCCGGTGCCGGCTCATCCGGCGTCTCGGCTCCGCAGGCTGCCAATACGGCGGTCAAGATCAGCGTGGCCGGCAAGCGGCGAACGCGCGTGCCACGCTGAGGCTGGCGGTTCCAGGCCATGAATCTGTTCGTCATCGTGTTTCCCCTGAAGGCGCTGCATCGGCCAGCCAGCGATCGGGCAATGGGTAGCTCGAATACGCGTACTCGCGCTCGGCCGCGCGATCGAGCGCGGCGCAATGGGCCAGCACGCGTCCCAGCCGCGCCTGCGTCCGGGTGCGTTCGGCGTCTATGAAATCCACTTGATTGAGGCTGCCGGCGCCGCGCTTGCGCTCGGCGATGCGGAAAGCCTCCTCGGCCGCGCGCAAACGGGCCCCTGCGGTTTCGACGCCGCGCAGCGCCGTCGCCAGGTTCTCGTCCGCGCTGCGCCGTGCGAGTTCAAGCTGGCGGTCGAGGTCGGTCTGCCGATGCCGCAGCGCCGTGGCCTGCGCGCGGGCGCGATCACGGGCGGCGCGGCGGGCGCCGCTGTCGAACAGGGTCCAGCTGGCGACGAGGGAAACCGTCGCGAAGTCGTGCTCGTCGTCGAACTCGTATTCCTCGCCCTCGTAGCCCGCATCGGCGCCGAGCGACAGCGTCGGCAACCAGTCCGCCCGCGCGAGACGCTCGCCGGCGCGAGCCGCTTCGACCGAGGCTTCAAGCTGGCGCAGCGTCGGATCGCGGGTGCCGTCCGGCGCCGCCGGTGGCGGCAGGGACAGAGTCAGTGGATCGTCCAGCCGCAGTTCGGCATCCAGTTCGGCACCGCGCAACCAGTTGAGCTGCCTGAGCGCATCACCGAGAACGGTGCGCGCGGCGTCCAGATCCTGTACGGCCGCGAGGCGCTCGGCCTCGGCGCGCAGACCTTCGTCACGCGTCACCTTGCCAGCCTCCAGCAAGGCGCGAGAAACGCGCACGTTCTCGGCCAGAGTGCCCAGGCTCGCCTCAAGAATGCCGACCTGCGCGCGTGCCTGAAGCGCACCGAAGTACGAGCCCTTGAGTGCCCTCACCAACTGGCGCGCTGCGGCCTCGGTCTGCGCCTGATCGGCGCGCAGTTCCGCCGCGCGCACGTCCACCAGTGCCACGATGGCCGGTGCGAACAGCGGTGTGCTCAAGGACAGGCGCGTGTCCTGCTCCCGACGGCGCAACAGCGGCACGCTCTGGTTTTCGATCGCCGGAAAGTTCGTTGCTCCGGGCGTGCCCGCAGTCAGGCCGTTGAGCGTGGCATACACCGGATTAAGAAGATCGCCGGCCGGAAAATCGATGCTGCGGCCGCCTTCCGACCGCGTGTAGCGGGCACTGAAGCTCAGCTGCGGCAGGCGCTGGGCGCGCGCTTCATCAAGCGCGCCTGCGCTGGCGACGGCGTCTTCGAGTTCTGCCTGCAAGCCCGGGTTGGCGTTCAAGGCCTCACGCACATAGCTCTCGACCGAAGCCGACACCGGCGCCGCCGACAATAGCGACAGCGCCGCCACCAGACCCGCCCAGACCACCGATGTGGACATGCGTTCATGCTTTAGACACATGTCATTCCCCTCCCAAATTTTTTTAGCCCGTCGAGGCAATGCCGCGCTGGGCGATGGCCAGAGCCGTTTCCAGAAAATCCTGAACCCCGACGCCCGACGCCTCGACGGCCGGCCCCTTGGTGGTTGCGATCTGCAGACTGCCGTGCACGAAACCCCAGAGCGTGATGGCCACCAGCAGTGGATTGCCCAGGTCCGATCGGACGCTGCCATCGGCCTGCCCCGCCTGTAACGCGGCGACGGTGACCTCGTGCACCGCGAGCCCGGCAGACAGACATAAAGCCTCGATCGAACCCGGCTCACTCGCGTCCGGCCGATGCGCCTCGAAGCGCGACAATGCGGCGAAGTAGGTCGGCTGGTCCGCCGCGAAGCGCATGTACTCGCGGCCGAGCGCGGTCACGCGATCGGCGCCCCGGGTTTCGGTCTCGGCGGCGCGGACAAAGCGCTCGCGCAGCATGTGCAGGCCGCGCGTGCAGACCGCAAGGTGCAGTTCCAGCTTGTCCTTGAAATACAGATAGACCAGCGCACGCGATACCCGCGCCTCGCGCGCGACCTGCTCCATCGTGGCCTGTTCGTAGCCCTTGCTGCCGAACACGACTTCGGCCGCATCGACGATCGCGTCGCGGCGGCGTTCCTTCTCCTCGTGGCGGCGTTGTTCCAGCGGGTCCATGGGCGCATGGTACTGACACAGTGTCAGAACATCAACAGCCGTCCACTTTCGTTCGAATCAGGCCGTGTGACGATCGATGATGGACCGTAAGTCGACGCGCGCACCCAGCGCCCGCAACAGCCAGTACATGCCGCTCAAGGTCCGCATCACGAAGGCCATGTCGCGCACCGGACGGAAGTCCGCCACATGTTTGATCGAGCGTGTGGCCAGCGCGCGTGAGCGCTCCAGCACCGCCGGATCGGAAAAATCATAGCTTTGCTCGGCGAACAGGCTGCCGTAGATGGCCTCGTGCACGCGTTGATACAGCGCTTGGAGATCGGCCAAGGCCGGCGTTTTACCGCGATCGCCGGCGGTACCGCGTAGCGCACGCAGTTCGATCAGCAACTGGTGAATCGCCGACCAGTCCCGGCGGTCGGCCGCACGCAGGAAATCGCGCATCTGCGCCGCCATCTCCGGCGCGATGCGCTTGACGCAGCCGAAATCATAGACCGCGATCCCGCCGTCGCGATAGAAACCGAAGTTGCCGGGATGCGGATCGGCATGCAGTACGCCGTGCCGGAACACCTGGTCGAAGGTCCATCGCATCAGGGTGTCGCCGAGCCGGTCGCGCTCGGACTGGGGCCAGGTCTTGGCCTCTTCCAGGGATGCGGCATCGACGCGTTCGAGCACCAGGCAGCGATCCGAACACAAATCGATGACCGGCTCGGGCAGCCTCACCCCCGGATCGTCATTGCACGCCCGCAAGGCCTGGAGATTGGCCAGTTCGATGCGGTAGTCGGTCTCCTCGCGCAGACGATCCGCAACTTCGGCCAGCACCTCGTCGATCGCCTTGGCATCCACCGGCATCACCCGGCTGAGCTTGAGCATGCGGCCCAGCATCGCGATGTCGGAATCGATATCGTCGGTCACGCCGCGATGGCGGATCTTGACGATCACGTCGCGCTCGTCGTCGAGCCGCGCCGCGTGCACCTGCCCGATGGAGGCACAGGCCATCGCCTGCGGATCGACCCACGGCAACCGCACCCACTGCACCTCACCCCATACCTCGTCCAGAATCCCGCGGGCCTCCTCGAACGGAATCGGCTGGGCGTCGCGCTGCAGCTTCTGCAACTGCTCCGCCAGCGGCGCCGGCAGCACGTCCGCGTACTGCGAGACCATCTGCCCGAACTTCATTGCTGCACCCTTCATCTCCGACAGCGTGCGATACCAGTCCTCACCCACCGCCTGCCACACCTGATCCCGCGACTGTCCTCGCGCCAGCGCGCCGACGGAACCCAACACCGAGCGCCCCAGCGTGCGAGCACCAGTCAGGAACAAACGGGATGAACGACGACCTTGTCTGGCCACGGAGCTTTCGGAGGTTGGGCCTGTCGGAGTGACCATCCAGCATACCCAAGCGCGGCGAAGCTGACTCTGAACGCCCATTTAGCCAGCCGCCGCCCGCCCCGCTTCGCGGCCGAAGTAGGTGGCATCGGCCAACGACAGACCCGAGCTGTAGCCTTCGCCCCAGCGCGGCAGGCCGCAGGCGGTGCGGCCGGCGGCGTACAGGCCGGACACTGGCAGGCCCTGGGCGTTCAGCACTTCGCCGCTGGGCCGCGTGTGCAGGCCACCCAGGGTGAAACAGGTGTAGGCGGCGTAGTTCACGCATAGGTCCAGGGCCACGAACGGAGGGTCCACCAGCGGTCTGAGCCACTTCGCGGCCTTGTGGAACTGTGGGTCCTGCCCCGCTTCGGCGTGACGGTTGTAGAGCTCAACGGTCGCGGTGAGCGCGCCCGACGGCAGCTCCAGTTCGTGCTCGACTTCGGTCCAGGTTTCTCCGGCTGCGCCGATACCGATCCGGAAGTGCTCGCCGAACAAGGGCTCGGCGTAGCTGGCCTGGTCCAGCAACAGGAATATCCGATCGCACTGCTGACGCAGGATGTGTGCGGAGACGCGGCCGTGATAGCAGTCTTCATTGATGAATCGCTGGCCACGTTCATTGATGAAGATGCCTTTGATCAGGGTCTCCGGCGGATACCAGGGTACGGTGACGAAACCCTCCGCCATGTTGATGGCGACACCGCCGACACTCTGGCCGAGCTGGATGCCGGAGCCGTCATCCACGGTGCCGATCGGCTGCGAGCAGCGCAGCAGTTGCGGCGCATTCTGCGACAGCAGCTCCCGATTCATGACGAAACCACCAGCACACAGGATCACGCCGCGCCGCCCGCGCGCGTAGCCGATCCGGCCCTCGTGCTTGTAGACCAGGCCGTGCACTTGATTGCTGTCATCGGCGATCAATGCAATCACTCGGGTGTTGTAATGGACTTCGACACCGGCCTGCTCGACGCGCTCGGCGAGCACGTCCATCAGGTAGCGCCCCGCGCCCATGCCCATGAATTCTGGCGTGTGTCCGCGCGGACAGGGTTTGGCCTGCTGCGAGAACGGCCAGGCTTCCTCGCTGCCACTCCAGATCAGGCAGTCGTCGGTCATCGGCTCGACGATGCGCTCCGGTATGAAGCTGTACTTGTAACGCACGCCCTGTTCGAGCAGCCAGTGGAAATGCGCGAGGCTGTTTTCGGCATAGCGGCGGGCACGCGCCTCGTCGACATTCGGGCCGCCGGCCATGATCAGGTATTGCGCCAGGTCCTCGGTGGTGTCCGTGAACCCCGCCGCGTTCTGGATCGGCGTGCCGCCGTTGCCTCCGAAATAGATCTCGCCACCGGACAGTGCGGAGGTTCCGCCGCTGCCGCTGGTGGCTTCAAACAGGCAGACGCCGGCGCCGGCACGCGCCGCTTCTATCGCGGCGCAGGCGCCAGCGGCGCCGAAACCCAGGACCAGAACGTCGGCCTCGAGATCCCATCGGGGCACTTCGTGCAGGCGACACGGGCGGACAACGGAGTACGGGGACTGGCCGATGGCGGCAGCGCTCATGCGGGTCGATTCCATGCGCAGGGGCTCCGATGATCCGCACTCCGGCCGCTGGCCGCCTACCCGTTTCGGCTTAGGCCCGCGCTAAGATCACGGCATGTCCGAGGCTTGGCTATCACCGAACTTCAATGCTGCGGCAATATGGCCGCCGGTGCTGGTGTCGCTGTTCGCGCTGGGCATGGCCTTGGCGTTCGTGGTTGCCGATCGCAGCTCGCCCACCAGCCGGTCGCTGTCGCTGGTGCTGGCCTTTGTCGCCATCACGCTGGACCTGAACGTGGTCGTGCCGATGCTGTGGGCGGTGCCGCCGCAGGTCACAGGCCTGTTCGCGGTTTCCGACGGACTGACGATGTTCTGGCTGCACGAGTGGATCCTGCGCGTGCGCCGCACCGTACCGGCGGGGCAGCTCAGGGTGATCGCTGGCGACATGCTGCCGCGGATCGGGCAAGTCATGGCGCTGTGCTACGTGGTGCTGTCGATCAGCTATCCAGAGTTGCGGCTGCATGAATTTCTCAATGCGCTTTCGGACCCCGGCTCACTGGTGCGGCCGCAGTTCTGGGTCTTCGCCGGACCGGTTTCGCTGTGCGTGATCGCCGCCTGGCTGTCGATCGGACTGCTGCTGAACCGGCGCCCCGACGCACCGGAACGGCGCCGCGTGTTGTCGATGGCCTATGCGATCCCGCTGCTCGGCGCCAGCCTGGTGCTGCCGCAGTCGGTCGGTCCGCTGGTGATGACACTGACGCTGCTGATCGTGCTGGTGGGCGCCACCCAATACCACGTGATGCAGGGCCGGCGCGGCCAGTTCGTCGCGCAGTTCCTGTCGCCGCAGGTCGCGGATCTGGTGCGCAACCGCGGCCTTGCGGCGGCGATGGAACAGAAGCAGGTCGAGCTGACGGCGATCAGCGTGGACCTCCGGGGCTTCACCGCATTCGCCGCCGCGCATGATTCGGCCGAGGTGGTCCATGTACTACGCGAGTACTACCAGGCCGTGGGAGAGCTGGTGGCCGAGTTCGGCGTCACCATCAAGGACATCAACGGCGATGGCATTCTGATTCTGGTCGGCGCCCCCTTGCCGGTACCGGACCACGCCGCGCTGGCGCTGACGCTCGCCGACCGCCTGCGCGGCGCCTGCCTGGATCTGACCCAGACCTGGCAGACCGATGCCACGCCGCTGGGCGTGGGCCTGGGCGTGGCGACGGGACCGGTTGTGGTCGGCGCGATCAGCGCAGCGGCCCGGCTGGAGTACACCGCCGTGGGCATGGCGGTGAATCTGGCCTCACGCCTGTGCGAGCAGGCCCTGAACGGCGAGATTCTGATCGCGGAGGCCACGGCGCTCGAGGCCGCCGCGGAGACCCCGCTGGAGGCACGCGCTGGCCTGATTCTGAAAGGCTTCAGCGAGCAGGTCGCGCATTTCAATCTCGGTCTCGCAGCGACGGCCGCGACGCCTGCCACCTGAGCGCTGGGAGCGTGGCGGCAGAAGCACAAGCGGCTGCGGCTTGGCCACTTCGGCCATCTTCGGCGCCGATTTTGGGCCAATAGTCCCCGCTATTGCCCCAAAATCCTCATCCAAATCGGTCTCGAAATGGCTTTGCCTCGCCCGCTCGGTTCCTACCGGCCACGCGCCTAGCCCGTAACCCGGTTTACGCACGAATCGGACGACGGCGCGCCAGCGCTTCCACGAACGCGAAACCGAGCGCGGCCAGCGCCAGCGGGGCGATGTAATACACCGCGCGATAGGCCAGCAGGCCGGCCAGCAGCTCGGTGTCCGCCATGGCATCGCCGAGCAGCGCCAGGAACACGGCCTCGACCACACCCAATCCGGCCGGCACATGCGCCACCGCACCGGCGATGCCGCTCAGCAACAATACGGCCAGCACCGTCGGATACGCGATTTCGGCACCCAGCAGCAGATAGACGATCAGGCCCATCGTCATCCAGTTGGCGACCGACAGCGCAATCTGCGCCACGGCCATGCGCAGCGACGGCAGCGTCACCGTGGTCCCGCGCAGGCTGAAGCTGCGCCGTCGCGACACGCCGCACAATGCGACATAGCTCGTCACGCCGAGCAGCAGCGCGAACCCGATCAGGCGCAGGCCCAGATCGCCGATGCGCCCGCCGTCCGGCAGGTCGACAAAGCCGAAGCTGCCGGCGATTCCGGCCAGCAGACAGTAACCGGACCAGTTGGTGACGAGACTCAGGCCGACGATGCGGGTGATCGTGCCGCGCTCCACTCCGAATCGCGAGTACAGGCGATAGCGCAGACCGATCCCACCGAGCCAGGCGCCCATGTTGAGGTTGAAGGCGTAGCAGATCGCGGCGATCGACGCGGTCAGCGATTTCGGCAGGCTCTGCCGGGTGTAGTGCCGCGCAAACAGGTCATAGCCACCGTAGAGCGCATAGCTGAGCAGAGACAGCAGCAGCGACGCCAGCAGTACCGGCGTGCCCAGCGCCTGTAGCGCGACCCAGACTTCAGACCAGTCGATTGCCTGCGTGCGGGACACCAGCAGCCACACGATCAAGACGAAGAAACCAAGCACCAGCAGCCGCCTCAGCAACAACCACAGGCGGCTGGGCGGCTTGGCAGAAAGGGTTCGGCTCAGCTCTGGCTCTGGGGAATCCGGCACGTCGGAGATAGATCCGAAGGCAAAGGTATTTCCAGCCTAGTACCTGCCCGATGTGGCAGGGCTGAACGCGGCCTTGCGGCTCAGCGCGTGAGCGGCGGTTCGACGGAGACGACGCGCTTGAGGAATTCGTAGCTGTCGCGCCAGAAGGCCTTGGCGTTGTCGCGCCAGCGCAGCAAGGTGAAGGCATGGTTCTCGCCCTCATACCAGCGCGTGGTCACGGCGATGCCGAGCCGCGTACAGGCAGCGTCCAGCCGTTCCGCGTCCTGTTTGCAGATGTCCACGGAACCAACGCCGGTCCACACTTCCGGAAACGGACGTTCGGGCGCGGCCGCGGCTTCGAGGATGCGAATCGGGTCGGCCATATCGCTGCCGGCGTCGCCCTGTTCCCGGCCCGGCCCGAGATAGGCCCGGGCGATGTCTTTGAGGATACGCACCGTCCATTTGCCGACACCGGGATAGCCCTGGCGCGCTGCGGGATCGGATACCTGCAGGAACGGCATGGTCGGCTGCACCGCGATCGGCGCCACGCCGGCATCGAACACGGCCCGCGCCCAAGGCTCCGGCCGCCGGTAGCTGGCGGCGATCGCCACACCCAGCGCCAGATTGGCGCCAGCCGATTCACCGGCTACGACAATGCGCATGGGATCGCCGCCGTAATCCGCGCAGTGCTCGACTACCCAGCGATAGGCCAGGCAACAATCTTCGATCGCCGCCGGGAAACGGTGCTGCGGCGCTAGCCGATAGTCGATGTTGAACACCAGGAAACCGCCGCGATAGGCGTGGGCGAGGCCGATGCCCTCGTGGGTTTCCTTGGAGCAAACGGCGAAACCACCACCGTGGATATAGATCAGAATCGGCAGCGGCGAGGCTGGCTGCTGCGAGACGGCGGGCGGCAGGAATACATCCAGCTTGTGCGCAAACAGGGGACCATAGGCCACATCGCGATGCGCTTGCACGCGCTGGCGCGCACGCCGCATCGCCGGCGCCAGCATGCTCAGCGCGGTGGCACCGGTAAAGATGCCGCCGAAGCTTGCCAGTCGCAGACGCGCGCCGAACGGCAGGGCCGGGTCCGTGGCCACTTCGCTCATCAGGTCTGCGGCAGGGTCACGCCGCGCTGGCCCTGGTACTTGCCGCCGCGATCGGCGTAGCTGGTCTCGCAGACCTCGTCGGACTCCAGGAACAGCATCTGCGCGATGCCTTCGTTGGCGTAGATCTTCGCCGGCAGCGGCGTGGTGTTGGAAAACTCCAGGGTGACATGACCCTCCCACTCCGGCTCCAGCGGCGTCACGTTGACGATGATGCCGCAGCGCGCATAGGTGCTCTTGCCCAGACAGATCGTGAGCACGCTGCGCGGTATGCGGAAATATTCCACGGTGCGTGCCAGCGCGAAGGAATTCGGCGGAATCACGCAGACATCGCCCTTGAAATCCACGAAGCTCTTGGAATCGAAGGCCTTGGGGTCGACGATCGTGTTGTTGATGTTGGTGAAGATCTTGAACTCGTCGGCGCAACGCACGTCGTAGCCATAGCTGGACACGCCATAGGAGACGATCTTGCCACCTTCATTGGCGCGCACCTGGCCGGGCTCGAACGGCTCGATCATGCCGCTGCTTTCGGCCATGCGCCGGATCCACTTGTCCGATTTGATGCTCACACGAGGCTCCCGGCGGACACGGCGCGGAGGCCGGACCGCAAATGGCTGAAATCGTAGGGCCGTTATCGTACGCGATTGGACGTCCGGCTTGTCCGCGAGAATCGGCCTGCCTACTTCTTGCCGGGCTTGGCGCCTTCGCCCCCGGCCTTGACGTTGCCGCGAGCCGTTTCGGGGCCCTTTTCGGACTTGTCCGCAGATTTGATCATCTCGGCATCGGACACCGCTGGTGCCACGAACGGCGGTCTCGGCGAACGCGGCGGCAGGAAGAACTGCGCGGGCGTGGTGAAAAGGCGCCGTAGCAGCTTGCCCAGCAGCGGCCAGGTATCGGCGAACTTCACGCGCTGCGCGCGCATCGCCACGTTCAGGGCCAGACCGAAGCTCACGGCCAGATTCATCGTGCCGATCACCAATATGCCCAGCGCGCAGCGCGCCAGCGTGGACCACGGCAGCTGGCCATCGAAGGCCACCAGCGCGTACATGGTGTTGGTCGCGGAAAAGGTGACGTGCAGGGTATCGATCGGCAGACCGGTCACTTTGCCGAGAGCGGCGGTGGAGCCGAGCATGATGCCGAAGAAGAAGCTGCCCGCGACCGCGCCAAGGTTTTCCTCGACGAAATGCGCCAGCCGTTCGCGCCGTTTGACACCGAGCCAGCGCAGCGAACGCAACTGCTGCAAGCGTTGCGGTATGCGGTTGTACACGGCCTTGTTGTCGTAGTACCCGGAAATCAGACCGCACACGAACAGCCAGACTCCGGTGAGCGCGCCCCAGAACCAGGTGGTCCAATGCAGGGGATCGATTTCGTGGATCAGCTTTTCGGCCTTTTCCAGACCGATGAAGTGCTCGCCCGAATTTGAATAGAAGGCGTAGGCGATGGCCGCCGCGACCGGCATCGACAGCACGAAGTTGCCGAGCACCGCGACGAACTGGCTGCGCAGTGTGCGCACGATCAGCTCGGCGAGATTGTCGAGCCGGTCCTGCCCTTTCTGTGCAGGCGCTTCCAGCGCGCGCGCCAGGCGGTTGGCCGTCATCGCCGGTTGTTTGGTCGCCAGCGAGAAGTGGAAGATCGACATCAGCACGAAGCCGGTGGCGTACATCGCCGAAAAACGGAAGGCCTCGACCAGCGGTGCGTAGGGCTGATGCGCCAGCCACAGCTTCACCGCCGCCATCAGCGCCACCAGAAAGCCGGCGCCCATGGCCGCGCGGAACAAGGCGAAATACTCGGACGCGGAATTGGTGATGTAGGCCTCGCCGGCCTTGCCGGCATTGCCGGTGATGCGCAGGGCCAGCAATTGCACGGTCTGCATGAACAGATCGCGCACGCTGTTCTTGCGGTTCTCGCCTTCCACCAGGGCGCGCAGCAGGCGCAGGCGGTCCGCGTTGCAGTCCACCTCCGGTTTGACTTCGAGCAGCTTCAGCAGCAGCGCGCAGCGCTCGATGTTCTGGGTCAGACGCACCAAGAGATGGGTCAGACCGACGCTGGCGCCGATGATCAGCGCCTGGCGGCGAATGCGCGTGACAATGTCGCGGCACTGTTGCAGCAGCACCTGCAAGTGCTTGTCGTCCATCGTCGGATCGGCCTTCTCCGACAAGGCGTTCTTGCGATCCTCGATGAACAGGCGCACCTCGACGTTCTGCATCAGGAACGGTGATTCGTAGCGCTCGATCGCCGGATAGTTGTGCACGATCTCCGGTTCCAGACCAATTGCGGTGATGCGGTAGGACATCACCTGCAGGCCGTCGAGTACATGCATCAGGATCTTCTGCGCCGGCGGGGTGCCGCGCGCCTTGCGAAAATCGATCGCGTGCATCAGCTCCAGCCAGGCATCGTCCGGCACGTTCTGCAGCCACAGATAGTCCGACTGCTTGCGGAACACCAGGCCGACCACATCCTTGAGCGATTCGCGGTCCTGCTCCTCCGGCAGGATCGAAGCGCCGACGCGCCGCCATAGCCCGGTGAAGAAGCCTTCATTGGCGAGAATGCCGCTGTCGGTGAACAGGCGCACGGACTTGCGATTGGCGACCAGGCGCAGCAGCGCCTCGCGCAGACCGACACGCAGTTCCGGCTGGGTCTGCAGGTAGGCCCCGAAACGCTGTAGCCGGTCCACCGCTTCGTCCACGCGATCGGGCCGCTTCGGTCGCAGGAGATCCACCAGACCGATGAACGCCCCGATCTGGGCATCGTCGTCGGCATGCGCAAGCAGCGTCAGCGCCGCATCGAAGCGCTGTTCGAGAGTGAGTTTTCGCGCCACTAGGAGAGCGTCGCCTGAAGGGGCTGGTCCGCGACCGACGGCGCCGGAAGTCCGGTTCCGGCGTGGGGGCGGACGTCGCTGCCGGCCCCGGGGGCCGGCAGCGGAAGGAGATGCATCATCAAGATGACTGGCGCGAGGAAAACGGTTCCCATTTTAGGCACAGCTGAGCCTCACAACGAAGCCGCACGAAAATTGCGGCGGGGCGAACACGCAATCCCGCCGCGCGAACCGTTCGAGGCATATCCCGCACGCGGTTCGCCTTTCATCGACAACGGACAAGCACGAGGCGTTCCAGACGCTGGCGCCGCCAGACAACAAATTGGCGGCCAGAGTCAGGCCGGCCCCATTGCTCAAGCCTAGAGTTCGCGATAGGCGGTACCCATCGGCTGGCCCTTTCCGGGGCAAGCCGGCAGGCCCCGCCGCCGGATCACCGGGCCGAAGCAAGCTGATGGCCGGAAAGTCCGGATTCGGAGCGACCACGCCGTGGAGCACACCCCACGGAACAATAAGAGCAGCGACCACTGTCGTTGCCTGTGTAGTGTTGATGAGGAGATTCAAAGATGAGAGCAAAGCTCAGGGGAACCCTGCGCCTGGGTGCGGGCGGACTGATTCTGGCCGCCCCGCTGGCGGGGCACACCGCGACCTTCGATCTGGGACCGGTGAACGCCCAGGTTGACACCACCTTGTCGGTGGGTGCGACCTTTCGCATGCAGGATCAGGATGATTCGCTGATCGGCATCACCAATGGCGGCACCGCCCGCTCGGTCAATGAGGACGACGGCAACTACGGCTTCGAGAAAGGCGACACCGTCGCCGCGGTCGCCAAGATCACCACCGACCTGGATTTCAGCTGGGGCGACTACGGCCTGTTTTCGCGGCTCAGCTACTTCGCCGATCCGATCGCCGAAGACGCCGACAATATCAATGATCGCCGCGGACCGATCGCGCCGTTTGTGGCCGGCCCCACCAATCTGATCGCCGAGGCGCGTGAACGCGGCGACTACGAACTCGGCAATCGCGGCCACCAGCGCCAGGACGACGAGTTCTCGCTGCTGGACCTGTTCGCCTACGGCAACTGGGACGTCGGCGGTCACTCGGTATCGGCACGCTTCGGCCGCCAGGTGGTGAACTGGGGCGAATCCACGTTCATCATCAATGGCATCAACTCGATCAACCCGGTCGACGTGGCGCGTCTGCGCACGCCGGGTTCGGAGCTCAAGGAAGCGCTGCTGCCCACCTCGATGTTCTGGGGTTCGGTGCAACTCACCAATCAGCTGTCGCTGGAAACGGTGTTGATGACGCAGTGGCAGGAAACCCAGATCGACCCGCGCGGCTCGTTTTTCTCGACCAATGACACCGCCTCCGACGATGGCGACAAGATCATCGTCACCTTCGGCCGCCGCAAGGACGAGAACAGCGTCACCACCTACCCGGCCGATGTAGCCGCTCTGGGCGTGACGGGCGATCCCGAGGCCATGGTGTGGTTGCCGCGCGAGCACGATCGCAAGCCCGACAGCGACCCCGATCAATACGGCGCCGCGCTGCGTTACTACGCCGACAACATCGGAGCCGAGTTTGGCGCCTACTACCTCAAGTACCACAGCCGCACGCCGATCGTGTCCACGGTTCGTGGTGGGCTCAACGGCGCCGGAGGCAGCAGCCCCGCCCCCGGCAACGGCACCACCAACGCGATCAACGCACCCGGTGGTATCGCGGCGGCACCGCTGTGCTCCGAGGATGCGACGGCCGGCGACTGCCGCGCCAGCTACTTCATCGAGTACCCGGAGAACATCGAGCTGTACGGCCTGAGCTTCAACGCCGGCGGCCCGTTCGGCACGGCGCTGCAGGGCGAATACTCCTACCGTCCGCGCCAGCCGCTGCAGCTCTCGGGCGCCGAGCTGGTCATGGCTTCGCTGGGCCTGACCAACAGCGTCACCGGCCAGGATTTCATCACCGAAGGCCCCTATGCCGGCCTACCGACCGCGTTCCTGAACGTTCCGGCCGGCACCGACATTCACGGCTACGAGCGCGTCGAGATGCATCAGATCACGACCACCGTGACCAAGGCCTTCGGTCCGAGCTTCGGTGCCAGCCAGTTCGTGATGCTCGGTGATTTTGGTGCGACCTACGTGGATCTGCCCGAAGAACTCGACTTCTCGGCGCCCGGCGCCGCGCTGCCGGCCCCGGGTTCGGGGCGCGCCACGCTCGCCACGCCGGAAGGTTTCGTCGCCGGCGGTTCGGTGCAAAGCGAAGGCTTCCTCGACAACTTCTCGTGGGGCTATCGCCTGGTCGGCCGCCTCGACTACGAAGACGTGATCGGCGCGGTCTCGCTGTCGCCACGTCTGGTGTGGGCGCACGACGTCAACGGCACCGGCCCGACCTTCAACCAGGACACCAAGGCGATCACCCTCGGTGTCGGCTTCAACTACCTGCAACGCTGGCAGGGCGATATCGGTTACACGACCTTCTTTGGCGGCCGCACCTACAGCGGCACCGACCCGATCGCCGCACCGGAAGGTCAGTCCCAGGACTTCGCCACCAGCGCCAACCCGAACAAGGACCGCGACTTCCTCGCGATCAGCGTCTCGTACGCATTCTGATCGTGACAGCACGGAGAACACTATGAAAAGCAAGATGATGTTGACCCTCGGCAGCCTGCTGCTGGCTGCCGGCAGCGCCCACGCCGCCGTGTCCGCCGACCAGGCCGCCCAACTCGGCGCCAGCCTGACGCCGATCGGCGCCGAGAAGGCCGGCAATGCCGACGGCACGATTCCCGCCTGGGATGGAGGCCTCACCCAGGTGCAGCCGGGTTTCAAGACCGGCGGCGCCTATCCGGACCCCTACGCCAGCGAAAAGCCCAAGTTCACGATCAGCAAGGCCAACCTGGCGCAGTACAAGGAGCACCTGTCGCCGGGCCAGATCGCGATGTTCGAGCGCTATCCGAACTGGAAGATGCGCGTGTTCCCGACGCATCGCAGCGCCGCGATGCCGCAGGGCTTCTATGACGAAACCAAGGCCAACGCCACCAAGGTGAATCTGGTGGAAAACGGCAACGGCTTCGAAGGCACCACCGGCGGCACGCCATTCCCGATTCCGCAGGACGGCCTGGAAGCCATCTGGAATCACCTCACCACCTACAACGGTGATACCTACGCCACGTCCTGGGCGCAGGCCGCCGTCACCGCCGGCGGTGACTACAACCTGGTGCGCTTCGATTACGAGTACGACTTCCTCTACAGCAACCAGCAGCGCAAGCCGGAAGAGCGCGACACCGAACGTCTGCTGTACTTCCTGCAGATCGTGAAGGATCCGCCCCGTCTGGCCGGCAGCATCCTGCTGGTCCACGACTACACCAACCAGATCAAGAACCCGCGCAAGGCCTGGACCTACAACCCCGGCCAGCGGCGCGTGCGTCTGGCGCCGAGCGTGTCGTATGACAATCCAGGCACCGCCTCCGACGCGCTGCGGACCAACGACGACTTCGGCATGTACAACGGCGCCACCGATCGCTACGACTGGAAGCTGGTTGGCAAGAAGGAGATGTACATCCCGTACAACAGCTACCAGATCGCCAGCCCCGACTACAAGATCAAGGACGTGCTGCAGCCCGGACACATCAACCCGGACCTCGGACGCTACGAACTGCATCGTGTATGGGTGGTCGACGCCACGCTCAAGGACGGCACCTCGCACATCTACAAGCGCCGCACCTTCTACATCGACGAGGACAGCTGGCGGGTTCATCTGGTCGACAAGTACGACAACCGCGACCAGCTGTGGCGCTTCGCCGAACTGCACACCTACGAGTACTACGACGTGCCGTTCCTCGGCCCGGCCCTGGAGGTGCACTACGACCTGCAGTCCGGCCGCTACATCGCGATGAACATCAAGAACGAGGATGACTCGGGCTATCACGCGGTCACGCGCAACGACTCCGACTTCACGCCCAGCACCCTGCGCGACAAGGGCAAGCGTTGATCTCATCGACGCTCACGACTCCGTGAATGTCGAACTGCGGCGAGCCGGTTGGCTCGCCGCTTTTTTTGGGGGGGGGGCAGCTTGGTACCGCAGTCTCACAGGGATTCCGGATCAGGCCGGCGGCCTGTGCGGGATGACGGGGCGAGCGTGACGGCGCCCGCCCGCAATGCTGCAAGGGGCGCGACGTCGGTTATTGGAAACCGCGCGTAGCTGGTGGCACTGGCCGGCGTCTGAAGCTCAGGCCACGCTGCACAGTTGCGCCTTCCAGGCGCTGGGCGCGCTGCCCGTCCAACGGCGGAACGCGCGCGTGAAACTGCTGGTATCCGAAAAGCCCAGGCGAAACGTCACGGTGCTGACGCTCTGGCCCGGATCGCGAAGATAGGACAGGGCGAGTTCGCGTCGCATCATGTCCAGTACTTCCGTATAGGTCGTGCTTTCGTCGGCGAGCTTGCGCTGCAGACTGCGCGCGCTCATGTGCAAGGAATCGGCAATCGCTTCCTGCGAGGGCTCGCCATGCGGCAGACAGTCGACCAGCGCCGCCTTCACGCGAGCCACGATGTCTTCCTTGTCGAGCCGTGCCAGCCAGCGCAGCACGATGGCGTCGTTGTGGCTGGCCAGCTCGGCGTCCGCGGAATCCAGCGGAATCTCCATGCTGCGCCGGTCGAAGACGATCCGCGTGACCGGTGCGCGGAACACCAGCGGTGTCCGCAATATCCGGCAATAGCGCTCGCTGTCGCGCGGTTCGGGGCGCTGCATCTCGATACGCAATGGCGAGAAGTCCCTGCCCAGTTGCGAACGGCACATCCGCACGTAGGCCGATACGAAGGCATCCAGCGACTCATGCGCCGGTTGCGGCAGATGCTCGTAGAGGTGAAAGCTCAGGTGATATTCGTCGCCGATCCGCTCGAACCGGGTTTCAGCCTCGTCGGTGGTCACGCGCGAGTGCCGTGCCACGCGTTCGAAAGCCTCCTTGAGGTTGGCGCTGGCGATCAGGGTGTAGCCCAGCGCATGGAACGTGGTCTGCGTCACGTGGCTGGCGACACGCAGACCGAAGCAGGAATCGTCGGTCGCCTCGCGCGCCAGATGCCAGAGATGGGTGACGCGCTCCGCCGGGTAACGCGCGTTGACGTCATTGAGCAGGCTCAGGTCGAGCCGGGCCCGCTGGCACAAGGCCGCACCGTCACAGCCTGCCGCGTCCAGGGCACGACGGATCACCTTGACCCAGCCGCTGGCCATCGTGGCCTGGCGGTGCAGGGGGCCGCGTGCGCTGCATTCACGAGCCGGGCGCGAACGCGACGCGCGCCGTGGGAGTCGTGTTGCGGTGGTGGATTCAAAGGCGGACAGGCCGATGTGGCGTCCGGAACCCGGTGTTCGAATATTGTCGGTCATAAGTTTTTCCTCCCATGCGGAAGCGTCTCGTGGAGACGCGGCTGGGTACCGCTGATCGCTGCGGCTTGGGCGAATAGTGCCACCCCGACGCGTGCTTGGGGGGGCCGGGCCATGGGTTAGACATACTGGTGCGTATTGTGGCCTCGGGAGGACGTACGCGTCGGCTTCGGAACGACCGTGGTTCCTCGCCTCACTGCCGTTCGTCAGCTCGAACACGGCACCGGCCGGTTCGGGGCCGTCGCGGCCGCAAGCTGGCATCGGCGCAAAACCCTTGAAGGCTTCGTAAAATCGTTCTTTATCCACAGGAGCCGCACAAGTTCTTGGAGCGGCTGCTAACGAATATATTGGGGTTGACGCTCTCCCCAACCACTAGATATTGTTGTCGGACGATAGACGCCTGCACCTGGGGGAGCCTCGCAAGGGCAGGCCAGAGCTGTTCCGTCTGTCACGCCAATGATGGATGTCTTTTTCGAGGGAGCGCCGCCCGATGCACACCGATTCCAGCCAGACCCAGCCGACCCCGATCCCGTCGCCCGCCCAGTCGCAGGGTGCCGGTGCCGCCGAGCTTGCGGCCACCGCTCCCGGCGGCATTCGCGTGATTCGCCGCAATGGGAAAGTCACCAATTTCGAACCCGGCAAGATCAACCGTGCCATGACCAAGGCCTTCCTGGCCGTGGAAGGCGGTTCCGCCGCGGCCAGCTCGCGCGTGCGCGAAACCGCCGCGGCGCTGACCGAGCAGGTGGTGGCTGCGGTGACCCGCAACCAGTCCGGCGGCGGCACCATTCACATCGAGGACGTGCAGGACCAGGTGGAGCTGGCGATGATGCGTGCCGGCGAACACAAGGTGGCGCGCGCCTACGTGCTCTACCGTGAGGAGCGCGCGCGCGAACGCGCCGCCGAAAAGGCCGCCAATCCGGGCACCGAAACCGCGGCCGTGATTCACGTCAAGCGTGACGACGGCGCGCTGGTGCCGCTGGACGACACCCGCATCCGCCGCCTGGTCGGCGAAGCCTGCGAGGATCAGTCCGGCACCAAGCCCGATGAGATTCTCACCGCCGCGCTGCGCGATCTCTACGACGGCATTCCCGAGCACGAGCTGTCACAGGCGCTGACCCTGGCGGCACGCGCGCGCATCGAAAAGGAACCGAACTACACCTACGTGTCCGCGCGCCTGCTGCTGGACGCGCTGCGCCACGAGGCGCTGAAGTTCCTGGGCATGGCGGAAACCCGGCCCACGGCCGAGGAAATGAAGGCGCTGTACCCGGCCTATTTCCGCGAGTACATCCACAAGGCCGCCGAGCTGGAACTGGTGGATTCGAAACTGTGCCTGTTCGACCTGGACCGCCTGGGCAAGGCGCTGCTGGGCGACCGTGACGGCAATTTCGACTACCTCGGCATGCAGACGCTGTACGACCGCTACTTCATCCACAGCAACAAGACCCGCATCGAGCTGCCGCAGGCCTTCTTCATGCGCGTGGCGATGGGGCTGGCAATGAACGAGATCGATCGCGAAGCGCGCGCCATCGAGTTCTACGAACTGCTGTCGTCCTTCGACTTCATGAGCAGCACGCCGACGCTGTTCAATTCCGGAACCTTGCGCCCACAGCTGTCGAGCTGCTACCTGACCCAGGTGCCGGACGACCTGGACGGCATCTTCGGCGCGATCAAGGACAACGCCCTGCTCTCCAAGTTTGCCGGCGGTCTCGGCAACGACTGGACGCCGGTGCGCGGCATGGGCGGCTACATCAAGGGCACCAATGGCAAGTCCAACGGCGTGGTGCCGTTCCTCAAGGTGGCCAACGACACCGCCGTAGCGGTGAACCAGGGCGGCAAGCGCAAGGGCGCGGTCTGCGGCTACCTGGAAACCTGGCACCGCGACATCGAGGAATTCCTGGAACTGCGCAAGAACACCGGCGACGACCGCCGCCGCACCCATGACATGAACACCGCCAACTGGGTGCCGGACCTGTTCCTCAAGCGCGTGATGCAGAACGCGCAGTGGACGCTGTTCTCCCCGGAGGAAACGCCGGACCTGCACGACCTCGTCGGCAGCGCCTTCGAAACCCGCTACGAGTGGTACGAAAAGGAAGCGGACGAGGGCCGCATCGGCAACTTCCGGCGCATCCCGGCCACGCAGCTGTGGCGCAAGATGCTGTCCATGCTGTTCGAGACCGGGCATCCCTGGATCACCTTCAAGGACCCGTGCAACCTGCGCAGCCCGCAGCAGCACGTGGGCGTGGTGCACAGCTCCAACCTGTGCACGGAAATCACGCTCAACACCCGCGCCAATCAGGAAATCGCGGTCTGCAACCTCGGCTCGGTCAACCTGCCGGCGCACATCACCGCCGAAGGCAAGCTCGACAAGGCCAAGCTCGAAAAGACCATCAACACCGCGATGCGCATGCTCGACAACGTCATCGAGTACAACTACTACTCGGTGGCCACGGCGCGCAATTCCAACCTGCGCCACCGTCCGGTGGGCCTGGGCGTGATGGGCTTCAACGATGCCCTGTACAAGCTGCGCGTGCCCTACGAGTCCGACGACGCCGTGCGCTTCGCCGACTACTCGATGGAAGCGATCAGCTACTACACGATCAAGGCCTCCAGCGATCTGGCCTTCGAGCGCGGCCGCTATTCCAGCTACGAGGGTTCGCTGTGGAGCCAGGGCGTGCTGCCGATCGACTCGGTGCGCATCCTTGCCGAATCGCGTGGCCCCGAATACCTGCAGCAGGACGTGGCGCTGTCCGGCGCCTTCGACTGGGATTCCCTGCGCCAGCAGGTCCGGACCGTGGGCATCCGCAACAGCAACTGCATGGCCATCGCCCCGACCGCGACCATCGCCAACATCACCGGCGTGAGCCAGTCGATCGAGCCGACCTACCAGAACCTGTACGTCAAATCGAACCTCTCCGGCGAATTCACCGTGGTCAACGAGTATCTGGTCAACGACCTCAAGGCGCTCGGCCTGTGGGACGAGGTCATGGTGCACGACCTCAAATACTTCGACGGCTCGGTGCAGCCGATCGACCGCATTCCGGACGAGATCAAACGGCTCTACAAGTGCGCGTTCGAGATCGACGCCAAGGTGCTGGTCGATGCCGGCAGCCGCCGCCAGAAGTGGATCGACCAGGCGCAGTCGCTGAACCTGTACATGAGCCAGCCCAGCGGCAAGAAGCTGGACGAACTGTACAAGCACGCCTGGCTGTCCGGCCTCAAGACCACCTACTACCTGCGCACCATGGGCGCCACCCACGCCGAGAAGACCACCATCACCGACAACCGCCTCAACAAGGTCGGTTCCGGTGCGCAGGGCGGCGTCAGCGCCAGGCCGGCCGTGGCGACGCCCTCACCGCAGCCGGAGCTGAGCGCGGCCACGGACGTGGGCGGCGCCAAGGTCTGCTCGATCCTCGACCCCGAGTGCGAGGCCTGCCAGTAGCAACCGGCACCAGAGATTCGGCAGAATCCCGCCTGCCACCCGCGATCAAAAACAGCGCCCGTCCAGAAACCTGGGCGGGCGCTGTTTCGTTCCGCTTACTGCTCGACCGTGATGCGGCGCATCCGGTACGGGCTGTTCTCGGACTTGGGCACCGTGACGCGCAACACGCCTTTGTGCATCTTCGCCGTCGTCTCGTCAGCCAGTGCGTCCGGACCGAGCTGCAGACGGCGCTCGAAGCGGCCATAGAAACGCTCGCGAATCTGGCGCCGGGCATCCGCGTCCTCGCTGCGCTTCTCGCCGCGCACGACCAGCACGTCGCCCTCCACGAACAGTTCCACGTCGTTCTCGTCCATGCCGGCGAGCTCGATATCGATCACGTAGGACTTGTCGTTCTCCGAGGCGTCCAGGCGCGGCCAGACCATACCGGCGGAGCCGAAATTCTGGCCCGCAAACGGTGCCTCGAAGGCACGCCAGAAGTCGTCGAACATGCGGTCGACCTGCTGGCGCCAAGCCATGAGCGGCTCGGTGTCGGCCTGCCGCTGCACCGGCACGGAACGGTCCTTGTTCCAGGGAATCAGGTTGCTGATGCTCATAGTTACCTCCATCGGCTGGTGGAATCCATACGACATCACCCCACCGGTCACCCGGGCTGGAGTGATCCGCCAGCGAATCTAGGGCTGTCGCGGTCACTTTCAAGAGCGATTCGCGAATCGCCGAAGCTGAGGGCGAAAGCACTCTTGAAAATTTTCCCGGCAACCCCATCAGCGGCGAAAGACCGTCTCGATACCGGCATCCGTCCGGTCCGGGACCGTCGATCCGGATGCCAGTGGACGGCTCAGCAGCGGCTCCGAGACGAGCCATGACGCTGCGCATCGAATTTTCCGAAGACGGCCTATGGAGAATTTGACGATGAGAATCGCCCAGATCGCCCCCCTGCACGAGAGCGTGCCGCCGAAACGCTACGGCGGCACCGAGCGCGTCGTGTCCTACCTGACCGAAGAGCTGGTGCGTCAGGGCCACGAAGTCACGCTGTTTGCCAGCGGCGACTCCGTGACCCAGGCCCGGCTGGTACCGCTGGTCGAACGACCGCTGCGTACCGACCCGGACGTTCGTGACACCGTGCCCTATCTGATCACGCAGATCGACCAGGTGCTGGACCACGCCGCGGACTTCGACGTGCTGCACTTCCACAGCGACTACCTCGCACACTGCCCGCTGGTGCGCCGGCTCGGCATTCCGCATCTGACGACGCTGCACGGGCGCCTGGACATGCCGGACTTCCGCGGCCTGTTCGAGCGCTTCGCGAGTTCGCCGATGGCCTCGATTTCCGAGGACCAGCGCCGGCCGCTGCGGCAGCTGCCGATGAACTGGCGCGCCACCGTGTACAACGGCCTGCCCGAGGATCTCTACCACCTGCAGGCGCAGCCCGGGAAATACCTGGCCTTCGTCGGCCGCTTTTCGCCGGACAAACGTGCCGACCGCGCGATCGACATCGCGATCCGCGCCGGCATCCCGCTGCGCATCGCCGCCAAGCTCGACCATTGCGACGAACCCTGGTTCCGCGAACACATCGAACCCTGGCTGCGCCATCCGCTGATCGAGTACGTCGGCGAGATCAGCGATGCCGACAAGGACGATTTTCTCGGTCACGCCAAGGCGCTGCTGTTCCCGATCGACTGGCCCGAGCCGTTCGGCATGGTGATGATCGAGGCGCTGGCCTGCGGCACGCCGGTCATCGCCTTCCGCCGCGGATCGGTGCCCGAGGTGATTCGCGACGGGCACACCGGCTTCATCGTCGACAGCATCGAGGAAGCGGTGGCAGCGGTATCGCGCCTGGACCGCATCGACCGCGTGCACTGCCGCCGCGACTTCGAGCAGCGCTTCTCCGCACGGCGCATGGCCGAAGGCTATGTACGCTGCTACGAGGGCCTGCGCTTCGGCCGCGACACCGGCCAGGCCTCGCCCTGGAGCCAGGTCGCCTGAGGAACCGCCGATGGATGATCTGATCCACGTCAACGAACGCTGGTACGTCAGCGCCACTTCGCCGCGTGCCGATGCGCGCACCCGCGTGCTCAAGCACGGCGACGCCTTCGCGGTGTTCGACCGCCTTGGCGACATCCAGCCCGCAGGCCTCGGCGAACAGGGCCTGTACCGCGACGGCACGCGCTTTCTGTCGCGGCTGGAGTTCAGCGTATCCGGCGTGCCGCTGCTGCTGCTCAATTCTGCGGTCAGCCGCGACAACAACGCGTTCTCGGTGGACCTGACGCTGCCGGAGATCGCCGCGCCGGGCGGCGGCATTCCGCGCGACAGCGTGCACATCCGCCGCAGCAAGCAGCTCTGCGACAACGTGCTCCACGAAACGGTAGAGCTGATGAACTACGCGCAGGCCCCGGTGCGCCTGCAGCTGGGCCTGCATGTCGCGGCGGACTACGCCGACATCTTCGAGGTCCGCGGCCAGGCGCGCGCGCAGCGCGGCACGGCGCTGCCGCCGGGGATTTCCGCCGACGGCCTGCGGCTCGGCTACCGCGGGCTCGACACGCGCGAGCGCCATACGCTACTGCGGTTCGATCCGGCGCCGGACCGCCTGAGCGAGGACGGCGCCGCGTTCGAGCTGGTACTGCAACCGCGCGAGCCCCTGGTGCTGCGCTGGTCCGTCGCCTGCGCGCTGGACGCGCCGCCTGAACCGCCCGAGCCGCCCGAGCCGCCCGGCGCGGCTTCGAACCGGCGCCCGGCGCCGTCGCCGGAGACGGTGGCGACGTCCGGCAGCGCGCTGGGCCGGATGCTCTACAGCAGCAACGAGCAGTTCAACGAATGGCTGGGGCGCTCGGCTGCGGACCTGGACCTGCTGGTGTCGCAAACGCCCTACGGCCCCTACCCCTACGCCGGCGTGCCCTGGTTCAGCACCGCCTTCGGCCGCGACGGCATCATCACCGCTCTGCAAACCCTGTGGCTGTGGCCGGAACTGGCGCGCGGCGTGCTGCACTATCTCGCCGCGCACCAGTCGCAGCAGCTGGATCGCTCGCGCGAAGCCCAGCCCGGCAAGATCCTGCACGAAATGCGCGGCGGCGAAATGGCCGCGCTGCGCGAGATCCCGTTCGGCAGCTACTACGGCACGGCCGACGCCACGCCGCTATTCGTGGTGCTGGCCGCCGAATACCACGGCCGCACCGGCGACGAGGCCACGCTGCATGCGCTATGGCCGGCGGTCGAGGCCGCGCTGGACTGGATCGACCGCTACGGCGACGTCGACGGTGACGGCTTCGTCGAGTATCAGCGGCAAACCGCCGACGGCCTCGAACAGCAAGGCTGGAAGGATTCCTTCGACTCGATTTCGCACACCGACGGCGCACCGGCCGCGGGCGCGATCGCGCTGTGCGAGGTGCAAGCCTATGTCTACGCCGCACGCTGCGGCGCCGCCCGCCTGGCGCGGGCGCTCGGGCAGCACGAACGTGCGGTTCAACTGGAGGCCGCGGCCGCGCAGCTCAGGCGGCGCTTCAATGAGGCTTTCTGGTGCGAGGATATCGGCAGCTATGCCTTGGCACTGGACGGCCGCAAGCAAGCCTGCCGGGTGCGCGCCTCCAACGCCGGCCATGCACTGTGGGCGGGCATCGCCGAACCCGCGCAGGCCGCCACGCTCGCCAAGACGCTGCTGGCACCCGGCAGCTTCAGCGGCTGGGGCCTGCGCACCCTGGCCGAACGCGAGGCGCGCTACAACCCGATGTCCTACCACAACGGCTCGGTCTGGCCGCACGACAACGCCATCGTCATGGCGGGGCTGGCGCGCTACGGCTTCCACGACGAGGCGCTGCGGGTGTTCACTGGCCTGTTCGACGCAAGCCTGAACATGGAACTGATGCGCCTGCCGGAACTGTTCTGCGGTTTCCCGCGCCGCGACGGCGAAGGCCCCACGCTCTACCCGGTGGCCTGCGCACCGCAGGCCTGGGCTGCCGGCAGCGTCTTCCAGATGCTGCAAAACTGCCTGGGCCTCAGCTTCTCGCTGGAGCCGCCGCAGCTGCGCTTCGAGCGGCCGCGTCTGCCGGTGTGGATCGACACCCTGGAAATCCGCGACCTACCAGTGGGTGAGGCGCGCATCGACCTGGCCTTGCGGCGCCACGAGAACGACGTCAGCGTCAATGTCCTGCGACAAAGCGCGCCGCTGCGGGTCGCCGTGCTGATTTGACACAACGCGCAGCGAAGCCGCGACTTGCACGGCGTGCGTCAGCCGATCAGGATGGTCGGCTGACGCTACAGGCAGCGATTCCTCCGCACCGAACCGCCCATCGTTCGATGACCGTTTTGGTTCCCGATACTCCCAATCCGCAGGACCCTCGTCCCGAACCGCCGGAGAAGCCGCTGCCGAGCGATTGTTGCGGCAGCGGCTGCGCGCCCTGCGTGCTCGAAGTCTACGAGGACGCACTGGAACGCTATCAACAGGCGCTGCGCATTTGGGAATCGCGCCAAGCCCGCCGAGATTGATCAGACTCCGTCGTTCCGGCAGCTCCAGCCGCCGCCGGTCAACGCCCGAACGTCCGAATCGTTAACGTGAATCACGCGCGGCGTGATGCCGACCTACCCTCGCCCGTTTGCGGGAGACAGGGGGGACCGCTCGCGAATGCGAGCGGTGAGTGAGGGCAACGGCCATGCCTCAGGCGGTCCATTCTGCGGGGTTCCGCTTATGGCATGGCCGTTAGGTTCGATTGGCCTGGCACCACTGTGGCCCGCGGATTGCCTCTCGAGGTTTTCAGCGTCTCAACTCAATGGAATGTGGATGCCCCGCTTCGGGTGACATCCAACAGTTACGGGGGTAACACAAGAATGAATCAACCGTCCCTGCTTGCGGGATTGATGCTGCTTTGCGCCGCACACATCGCCACCGCCGCCGACTGGCGCAACAAAGTGGACGGCGAACTGCTTGAGTTGGCGAACGCGAACCCAAGTACCGAGTTCATGGTCGAACTCGAAGCACGCGCCGACCTCGCACCCGCCAAGGCGCTGTCCGCACGCACCGACCGCGGCGCAGCCGTGGTCAGCGCCTTGAAGACCACTGCGCAACACAGCCAGCGCGAACTGCTCGCGGAACTGGATCGTCGCGGCCTGGACTACAGGACTTATTGGATCGCCAACGCCGTCCATCTCAAAGGCTCGCTGGCGGACATACAGGCCATCGCCGCCCTGCCCTCGGTACGCCATCTGCACTGGATCAAGGCGATGCCCGCGCCGGCACCGGTGAAGGCCGGCACGCAGCCCAAGGCGCGCGCCGTACCCAAGCTCGGCATCGAACCCAGCCTGGCGCTGCTGCACGTTCCGGAAGTCTGGGATCTCGGCTTCAAGGGCCAGGGCGTGGTCGTGGGCGACCATGACATCGGCGTGGAATGGGAACACCCGGCGCTCAAGTCGCACTATCGCGGCTGGGACGAAAGCACCCAGACCGCGAATCACGACTACAACTGGCTCAACGCCTTCGGCGCGCTGGACCCGTTCTGTACCGACACCGCCGTGCCCTGCGACTCCAACGGCCACGGCACCCACACCACCGGCACCATGGTCGGGGACGATGGTGCCGGCATGCAGATCGGCATGGCGCCGCAGGCCGAATGGATGGCCTGTCGCTCGCTGCTGGACCCCTTCGTCGGACTCGGCACCGTGCCCACCTATCTGGACTGCATGGAATGGATGATCGCGCCCTATCCCACGGGTGACAGCACCGCCGCCGACCCGGCGATGGCGCCGGACGTGGTCAACAACTCCTGGGGCTGTGTGGAAGCCTGCGCACCGCCGCTGCTGCAAAGCGTCAACGAAGCCACCAAGGCCGCCGGCATCGTGCAGGTGGTCTCTGCCGGTAATGACGGCGACACCTGCGGCACCATCGCCTTCCCGCTGGCCGTCTACGAATCCTCGTTCACCGTCGGCGCCACCGACAACAACGACGAAATGGCCAGCTTCTCCAGCCGCGGCCCCGTGCTCACCGACCTGTCGCTGCGCATCAAACCGGACGTGGTCGCTCCCGGCGTGAACACCCTGTCCAGCGTGCTGGACGGCGAGTACGACGAATACAGCGGCACCAGCATGGCCGGCCCGCACGTGGCCGGCCTGGTCGCCCTGCTGATGTCCGCCGAACCGCGCCTGATCGGCCGTGTGGACGATATTCAGGACATCATCAAATACACCGCGGTGCCGATCAGCAGCGATCAGGCCTGCGGAGGCACCAGCCAGCTCGACATCCCCAACAGCGTCTTCGGCTACGGGCGCATCGACGCACTGGCTGCGGTTCAAGGCCGCCCCACGCTGGAACTGGACCTCAGCGGCTCCGGCAGCGCGGACCGCTTCGCCTATCAGGCCATCGTCAGCCTGCCGGAAGGCGCCGCGATTCCCGCCACCGGCGTCATGCTCACCGTGGAACTTCCCGACGGCACGCAGCTGATCAGCGGTTCCGAAGCCCCGGCCACCGAAGACGGCGGCGCGCTCAGCTTCGTGCACGAATCCCTGGAGCCCGGCACCAACTGGACCGTGGACCTCATGCTGGACACCCCGGCGAATGCGGATATCCTCAGCAAGACCGAAGCCGATCAGGTCAGCCCCGTGACCGGCCCGGTGGTCAGTGCCGAATCCGTCGGGGGTTCCGGCACGGGCGCCTCCAGTGGTGGTGGCGCCTTCGGCGCGTTCAGCCTGTTCGCGCTGCTCGGCTTGCTGCTGGCTCGCCAGCGGCGAACAGCGGCACGATAGGCAAGTGCCCAGTTGCGGCCACTTCAGCCATGAACAGCACAGAACAGCTTGAGAAGGCGGCTTTGGATCTGGCTCCAGCGGATCGCGTGCATCGGGCCTTGGCCGCCTGGGAATGCTTGGTGGCGGATCAAGCGTTCGCCACAGACCCTCGCTTCGACCCCGAGGGCTTAGCGCTCGCACAATCCCGGGATAGCGGGATTGCGTCAGGAGCTACCGAACTGATGCCACATGCGGAATTCCATCGCCAGACCGACGGCACGAATCAGTGAGGCTTGAGTATCACCCGCAAACTGTCTCGGGCCTCAACTCAGCTATAGCCATTTACAACAATATCCAGCCGGGCCTTGGCGAACACTTCGCGAGGAGATTTACGCGGCCATCGATCGAATCCGCGTCCGCCCGCTGAGCTACGGAATCGCAGACGCCGATATTCGGCGCTGCCTGGTTCGCCGCTTCCCGTATTCGGTGTTGTTCCGCACGCTTGCGGACGACGTGGTCCGGATACTGGTGATTCGTCATCATCGCCGCGCCCCCGAACTGGGGACGAGTAGGCGGTAACACGCTGAATCTGGCTCCGCACTCTCATCGGGATGGCGGACAATCTCGTCGCGCTCACGGATACACCGCAGTCCGCTTCGCCGGGGCGGCGATTCACACCCGAGCACAAGCTTACCGCCCCAACGGTCCGCTCGATTTCAGACGCCGAAGCAAAATTCCTGGCGGGAAAAGTCAGACAATTCCTCCGGCTCGCGATGCGCTCCGAGCGGTCAGTTCCTGCTCATCGGCACCGCGAGCCCAGCAAGCTCAAGCACTGTGTCATCCACAGCTCGCATGAATACGCTCTGCACAAGCTGTGGATAGTTTGTTGATCAACATATAGGGGGCCATTCGTCGGTCAACCACAACAGATTGTGTTTTTCGCTTGACTGAACCCCAAGGCTGGGTGCACGCTTATCCAATGCAACGCGTGCCTTGCGCGTGGTCTGCGCGGCGCTTGGAGACCGGCCACAGAAGTCGGGCTGCCACACCGTCCGCCAGCCTCTTTCGCAAACGCCCGACGCAACGAAACGCAGCAGTTCCCGGCCGCCTCGGCCGGTGGCTTGGGGGGAGGCAAAAACCTCTCGAATGAACAAATAACGGTCGCGCTGACTCTAAATAAATCCAGTGCTTCCAGATCGCCTGTGGTGGCCCCACGGCGCGATCCGCAAAAGGAGATTCAAGATGCTGAACTGGGACGACGCCCCCGCCACTCCGCAGCCCCGCCTCGAGCCGGTACGCTCGAGTGCGCCGCATCAGGCGCAGGCACCCGTGAGCACCCCCGTGGGTGATGTTGCCGGCGCCACCGGTCTGGAAGATCTGGAAATGGGCGCCGGCCGCATCCAGGTGGACGACAAGAAAATCATCAACTGCCGAGCGGACCTCAACCAGCTGGTGCCGTTCAAGTACACCTGGGCCTGGGACAAATATCTGGCCGCCTGCAACAACCACTGGATGCCGCAGGAAGTCGGCATGTCCGCCGACATCGCCCTGTGGCAGGACCCCAACGGTCTCACCGAAGACGAGCGTTCCATCATCAAGCGCTCCCTGGGCTTTTTCAGCACCGCCGACAGCCTGGTCGCCAACAACCTCGTGCTCGCCGTCTACAAGCACATCACCAACCCCGAATGCCGCCAGTACATCCTGCGCCAGGCCTTCGAGGAGGCGATCCACACCCACGCCTACCAGTACATCATCGAAAGCCTGGGCCTGGACGAAGCCGAAGTCTTCAACATGTACCGGGAAGTGCCGTCGATCCACGACAAGGCCGCGTGGAGCCTGCCGTACACCCAGTCCCTGGCGGACCCGATGTTCCACACCGGCACGCCGGAAATGGACCAGCGCCTGCTGCGCGACATGATCGCCTTCTACGTGGTGTTCGAAGGCATCTTCTTCTACGTCGGTTTCGTGCAGCTGCTCAGCTTCGGCCGCCGCAACAAGATGATGGGCACCTCCGAGCAGATCCAGTACATCATGCGCGACGAAGCCATGCACATGAACTTCGGCATCGACGTGATCAACCAGATCAAGGTCGAAAACCCGCACCTGTGGACCGCCGAATTCCAGGAACAGGCCCGCGCCATGATCGTGGAAGCCACCGACCTGGAAATCCGCTACGCCCACGACACCATGCCGCGCGGCGTGCTGGGTTTGAACGCCGGCATGTTCAACGAATACATGAAGTACATCGCCAACCGCCGCTGCAACCAGATCGGCCTCAAGGAAATCTACCCCGGCGCGGAAAACCCCTTCCCCTGGATGAGCGAAGTCATGGACCTCAAGAAGGAAAAGAACTTCTTCGAGACGCGTGTAACGGAGTATCAGACGGGAGGAGCCTTGAGCTGGGATTGATGCAAATGGATGCCTGCCCCGGTGCGAGCCGGAGCAGGCATCCGAGGGGCTTGCTCCATGCGCTTCGAGTGGGACCGCGGAAAAACGCGCTAAATCGGGCCAAGCATGGCTTGAGCTTTGAAACGGCTGTCCTTGTCTTCGAAGATCCGTTGTCAGTGACGGTATTCGACAGAAAAGTTGACGGCGAAGACCGTTGGCATACGATTGGCATGGCTGGCGGGATCACCCTGCTGCCCATCGTTCACACCGTGACCGACGACAGCGGCGAAGCGGTGATCCGCCTGATTTCGGCACGCAAGGCCACCGCGAACGAGCGTAAACGCCATGAGCAAGCTGACCTCTAAACAACGGGAAGAACTGCAAGCGCTCGCCGGGCTTCCAGACCAGAACATCGACACGTCCGATGTTCCCGAGGCAGTCGATTGGAGCACGGCCGAAAGAGGCAAGTTCTACCGGCCCGGCTCTTCTCAACAAATCCCGATCTATCTGGACACCGATCTGATGGAATTCCTGAGTCAGCGCGCCGAGCGTCGCCAGATCGATACGGAAACTCTCGTCAATGAACTGCTACGGAACGATGTGGAATTGATCAAGGCTGCGGAATAGCCTGATCAAGGCGCGGGAACTAGGAATTACGGTGACAGCTTACTAATCACCCAAAACTACACACCGCCCAGCCGAGGCACCTGAACCTTCGGCTGCAGCTTCAGCTTCTCGCTTTGTCGCGCAAATCCACGATCGTCAAAGCTGGCCACGCGCGTGCATTCGGAATAGCTCGCATGGTGAAGGGCATCGGCGAAGTCCAGACCCGAATCATGATTGTCGATGGCACGTTCGATCGCACGACGGTCTTCGAATTTGACATGCGGCAGGGACAGCAGGTGCCGCAGCGTCGCGACAACATCCTGTCGCGAGATTCCGTAGTAGCCACGCAACACCCACTCCAGCTCCAACACAACGGTTTTGCAGACCGCCAGTGGCTCGCCTGATTCGATCAGGCGACGTGCCGATTCCCGCTGCTGGATCGTGCTCGAATCCGTCTCGTCGCTGATGTAGTAGCGAACCAGGATATTGGTATCCAGTCCGAGCACGGCTTCACTTCGGCTTCAACAGACTCGCAACATCGAAGTTCGCGGGCACGCTTTTGCGCGTGCTCTTGAGCATGCCGAAGCCGCTGGTCGGCACGTCCGCGGGTGCACTGACCATGGTCAATTCCGCATGGTCGCCTACGACACGAAACTGCACCTTGCTGCCTGCGCGGATGCCGAGCTTCTGGCGAACCGCCTTGGGAATGGTGACCTGACCTTTGCTGGTGACCGAGAGATCGTCCATGAGAATGCTCGAAGTAATACTTGGTAAGAATACTAAGGACATTGCCGCCCGCATCACAAGCAGGCCAGCCGAACAAGCGACTGACGTCACCGCTCGAATCGCACCACGAGACGATATGATGCGCGCACACCTCATGCTGATTGCCCGGCCACTTCAGGGAGACGCCCCGCCATGACCGCCGCGATTGTCCTCGCCTGGCTGCACTATCTCGCCTTCATGTTCATGGCCGGCGCTGCGGTGTCCCAGCTTTTCCTGTTGAAGCTGGTGCCGGCTGTGGAAACCCTGAAGACCCTCACGCGCGTGGACCGGATCTATGGCGCCGCGGCCGCGGCCGTGCTGCTCACCGGCTTTGCCCGCATGCCGCTCGCACATGGCGGCAAGGGCATGGGCTACTACCTGCACAGCGGCGCCTTCCACGGTGCGCTGGGCTTGTTCATTCTCGCCGCGCTGATTTCGATCGTGCCGACCCTGCGCTTCATTCGCTGGAACAGGCTTGCCGCTGCCGGAACGCTGCCGGACTCAACGGACTGCCGCGGCACGCGCAAGCTGGTGCATGTACAACTCGGCGCGATGGCGATCATCGCGTTGCTGATGCCGATGATGGCCCGCGGCCTTTGAGCCATATCCGCGGCGTTCGACAGCCGCACTGGGCCAAGACGATTGCCCGTCAGGTATCTGCCTTCAAGGCGACAGTGGGTGACGTGCCCAGCCAGGCGGGAATCTGACGAACGATCGCGCGGCTGCCGACGACGTTGATCGTGTCGGACCGCATGGCTTGGTTCCACCGCACCTGTCCCGTCCACAGTTCGGTGAGGGCACGGATACTGGTGCTCAGATAGGCATGAGGCTCGTTACCGGGGTCCTTCGTACACAAATCGATGGATTTTCTGGATGCCAGAATCCACCAATCCCTGAACTTTTCCGCGTCCCGGAAGTGGAATTTGAGTGTGATCGTGCCGTCCGGAAACCGTGCGGGATCGAGACTGCGGTGGATGTCGAACATCAAAAGCTCGATATCCAGCTCATCCTCGCTGAGTTGGCCCTCGATCCAGTTGATACCCCACCTCGCCAGTTCCATCACCAATGGATGGAGGGACTGTCCAGCAGGTGTCAGCTGGTACTCGAAGCCTTTCTGCCCAGGCGTCTGGCGACGATACAGAATCCGGGCGTTTTCCAGTTCCTGCAGGCGCTTGGTCAGCAGAGAGGGAGAAATCTTGGGCATGCCCCGTTGCAGCTCGCTGAAACGGGTACTGCCCTGCAGCAGCTCCCGGACAATCAACAGCGTCCACCGCTCACCGAGCATTTCGGCAGCACGGGAAACTGGACAGAACTGGCCATAGACCGACATCGTGGCTTACTCCCCGCAGCCGACTGGCAAAAAGCTACATATTCTGTAGTGGAATACTACATTTCGTGGAGTATTCGTCCATACGCGGAGCGCAAATACTGCCGTCGTCATCTGAATACAGGTATCCAATCATGCAAACGACGGTCAATACCCAGGTAAGCAGCGCGCGCCCGCTGGGAGTCGGCAGCCGCACAGGCATACTGACGTTCGCCCTCCTGTCCTACGCGATCGGCGTTGCGGGGCTTGGAGGGCTGATTCTGGCGATGGCCGGCCTCGTGGAGCTGGGCCGTTTCCGCTTGGCTTCCGACCCCACAGGCGCGTTCCTCGTCAACATTGGCTTGCTCGTGATGTTCGCGCTGCAACATTCGGTGATGGCCCGTCCCGGGTACAAGGCATGGAGTGCGCGCCATGTTCACCCATCCCTGAATCGGGCCTGCTACGTGCTGGCCTCGGGTGCGGCGATCCTGCTGATGCTGGCGTTGTGGCAGCCTCTCGAAGCCAGCATCTGGCAAACCACCGGCACAGCAGCTTGGCTGATGTGGTCCATATTGGATGGGCCTACCTGCTCGCAGCCAGCTTCGCGATCAACCACTTCGACCTGTTCGGCCTGCGTCAGGCCTGGTACGCGAGCCGCAACGAGGACTGCCCCGACCTCGCGTTCAAGGAACATTGGATGTACCGCTACAGCCGCCACCCGATCATGCTGGGCGTGCTGATCGGTATCTGGTTTCCGGCGCACATGGACGGCAGCCGCCTGATGCTGTCGATCGGTCTGAGCCTCTACATGCTCATCGGCATCTACTTCGAGGAGCGTGATCTCGTTCGTCAATGGGGCGCACAGTACGAAGACTACAAAAAGCGCGTCGGCGCGCTTTGGACGTTGAAACCGGGCGCCTGAGCAGGCGGCGCGCTGGCATCCACCCTCCGCGCCGTCCTGAGATACAGTGCCAGTCCCGACCTCGTACCACAGCCGTCCGGGTGACGAAATGAGCTCCGCCGCTGCCTATCCAATCGGAACCGCTGGACGCCCCTGGGGCGAGCCGGAGATTGCCGAATGGCGCTCACGGCAAACCCGCAAGCGCAGCTATCCGGCGGATGTGTTGAGCGCGATCGACTCTCTGCGCGCCGCTTACGAAGTCGTCCAGTACGGCCATCTCGACGAAGATCCCGACCGATACCCGCTGCTCGCCGTTCGGGGTGCGGATTGGCGGGACGATCACCCCCTTGCGCTGATCACGGGCGGCGTGCATGGCTACGAGACCAGTGGCGTGCATGGTGCGCTACGGTTTCTCGAACACCACGCGCAGGACTATGCAGGGCGGTTCGATCTGCTGGTGGCACCCTGTGTGAGTCCCTGGGCCTACGAGACCATCCAGCGCTGGAATCCGCAGGCCATCGATCCGAACCGCTCGTTCTTCGAGGGCGGTCCGGCCCAGGAATCGGCAGCCCTGATGAACCTGGTCGCGCCGATGCGGGACCGCGTGCTGGTGCATATCGACCTGCACGAAACAACGGACACGGACGAATCCGAATTTCGTCCCGCCCTGGCGGCGCGGGACGGCAAGACCTTCAAACCCGGCGAAATCCCGGATGGCTTTTATCTGGTGGACGACACCGAGCACCCACAGCCGGAGTTCCAGCAGGCGATCATCACGGCTGTCGAGAAAGTCACCCACATCGCCCCAGCCGATGCCAAGGGCGAGATCATCGGCTCCCCGGCGGTGGCGCCCGGCGTGATCCGCTACGCGCTCCGGCAACTGGGCCTGTGCGCGGGCATCACCGATGCGCGCTACAGGACGACCACCGAGGTCTATCCCGACAGCGCCAAAGCCACACCGGAGCAATGCATCGCCGCACAGGTGGCGGCGGTGTGCGCAGCGCTGGATTTCGCCCTGGCGGAATAAGCCCCGCCTTGCCCCCGGCGGCTCGGCATTCGGTCCGAACCGGCCGGAGCCCGACTCGGCCATACTCCCCGTCCTCAAACCTCATGCCACGCGCGCGCCGCGGCGCACCCCCGCCATCGACAACAAGCCCCAATCCATGCCCAGCGTTCGCCTCAACTACCAGACCATCGAGTTCGATCACGTGGACATTCACGTGCGTTCGCTGCGTGACCTTCAACAATTTTCCGACGACGCCGAGCAGACCGCCGAAGCCTTCGGCATGCCGCTGTCGAGCTGGCCGCTGTTCGGCGTGCTCTGGGACTCGGGCCGCGTGCTGGCGCAACTCATGAGCGACTTCGAGTGCGGCGACAAGCGCATCCTCGAGGTGGGCTGCGGGATCGGTCTGCCGAGCCTGATGTTGAACAGCCGCAACGCGGACATCACCGCGACGGACTTTCACCCGGAGGCCGGCCGATTTTTGGCGGAGAACGTGCGCCTCAACAGTGGTCGGGCGATTCCCTTCGTCCGTGCCGCTTGGGCCGATTCTTCATCCGGCCTGGAGCGTTTCGACCTGATCATCGGCAGCGACCTGCTCTACCAGCAGGACGATCTCGACATGCTTTCGCAATTCATCGAACAGCATGCGCAGCCCCGCTGCGAGGTCATCGTAGTGGACCAGGGCCGGGGACTGCAGGTTCAGTTCACGCAGCGAATGGAGATACTGGGGTACCAACTTACGCGCAGCGTCCCCGCCATTTCCTCCGCCTCGCCACCAGACTTCAAGGGCGAAATCCTGCGCTATCGGCGATGAAACCTGGGACCACGGCATCGATCTCCGCCTCGGCCCTTTGGAACGTTTCCTCGTACCGAGGCGGCGCTTACGGCGATGCCAACGGCTGGTTCGAGCGCGAATATCTAAGCGATACGAACGGCGTCTTGTCGACAGTGCCGCTGCACGCCGAGTATGTCCAGTCCTTGCCCACGCCAACTCCATAACTGGCGCCGCAATCCCAGCTCCCCTTGTTGCTCCACAGGCACATGCGGGCATCCACCGGCAATTCGCACCGATTGGTGATGGTGGCGGCGCTGCCTTGCGGACAGTTGCGGTTTTTGACGTAGACCGGCGATGTCACGCAGAGCTGGGGATCGTCTTCCGTGGACGCAGCGCCAGCGGACGTGGACGTGGACGTCGCCGAACCGGCTCCGGTAGCCGGCTCGGTCCTTGCGGACGTCGCGCCGGCGCCGGTGTCCCCGGCGCTTGAAGCGGTCAGGGTACTACCGGAGGCCATCGACGACCTGGACTGCGTTGCCTGCCAGTATGCCTGGTCCTGCTGACGGGCCTCGGCCAATTGGCGCGCCTGTTCCTGACGCTGCTGCTCACCCTGGCGATAGGCGTCTTCCGCCTTGGCGCGGGTCTCCGCTTCCCAGGCGGCCTGCCGGGCCTGCTCGGCCTGATAATCACTGGCGACGGAACCCGCCGCGCCCATTACGCCGGCAAAGACGGCTTCCTGCCGCGCGCGTTCTTCAGCCCGATATTGAGCCTCCAGCCGCTGGTTCTCTCGCACCTGATTCTGTCGGCGCTGCTCTTGCGTGGATATGTCGGATTTCACGGTCGCGAGGTAGGTCGCGTCCATACGCACGCCGTGGTCGAATCGGCAGGGCCCGTTCAGACCGCGTGGATCGTTCTTGCAGAGCCCGTCACCGTTCGGCTGGCCGTTTTCGACCGGACCCTTGAACGAAAGCTGAAGGTAGTGATACCAGCCGTCAGCGTCCGGCTTGATCGCGGCCATATCACTGATCGGCGGCAACCGCAGACCCGAGCCGGCACCCACGTTGACGCCCACGGGCTCACTCGCATTCGGTTGGGGCTCGACGGAAACGCAGGATGCCACCATCAGCAGCATCGGAATGCCTGCCAGTACGCTTTTCATCGGGAGAGGGCACCAAGGTTGTTGATCGCGTTGGCAACGACCAGCACGGCGATATCGTTGCTGTTGGTTTCGCTGGTTTCGCTCTGTTTCATCAGCAGCGGAATCACGGCAAACCCGTTTCCGAGATCCTGGTTGTAGAAGGTGGTATTGGAGTTCTGGAGCAAATGACCGTTTTGATAGAAGTTGGTGTCACAGTGGGTCTCGTAGTCGAACTGCGCAGCCGGAACAATTCCCACGGTCATCAGCCACAGGGTCAGGGTCATCAGCGGCGAGACCTGCTCGACGTCGGTTTTGCAAACCGTCGAGATGAAAACGCCGGTGGCCGTGGGAACGTGGCTGGGAGCCGCCGCGACGCTGCTGAACAGACCCGATTCCGACCAGGCCGTGACCATCTGCGGAGTTCCCCAAACCAAGGCGGTTTGGCCGGGCACTATCCGCGGCCGTGGCAGCGGGCTGGGCAAATCATTGAGGGATTGCCCGGCTCTGGGCGAAATCGCGGTCGTGGCAGAACAGCCGGACACTACGAACCCCACCGCCAGACAAGCCAGCAGCAAACGCAAATTCATGGAAGAAGACTCCGTCTCAGCGACGCTGTGAGAGGCTGTACCCGCTGAGGAAGTTCGGCACAGCGGTGGAGATTCTAATGAGATGGAAATCGCCGAGGCAACTGTTCCATGCTCCGTCGAACAGTCCATCTGACACCGTGTATCGGCCGGCTTCGGTGTACACCGCAGGGCGCGATGAGATGGCCTCTGAATGGCGGACATCACCGCTACGGATTTTCACCCGCTTGACGCAGAGCAAACCTGTGCGGACGGCAGGTTCATCGGCGGACTTCAACGGTGACATTCCGCGTTACGGACACCGAAGCGCCGGGCCTTCGGTTTGATCGCCCCGTGCAACGTCAACCGATTCGTATCCCCAACCGCCATACCATGGCTAGGCGGCCAAGGCGTCGCTTACGCCCTTGATCGACGCTCGCACGCGACTCACCATTCCCCCCTCGGCCTGATGCAGCATCACCAAGCGCTGCGTGGCGCGCGTCATCCCGACGTATAGCAGTCTGGCATCCGCATCGATCTTGTCGTCCGTGACGCCGTAGGCATCCAGGCGCGGAATGAAGGTGGCACCGAATTCCAGCCCCTTGCTGCTGTAAACGGTAACAATTTTGACGCTGGGCGCGCCCTCGAATACCGCGCGCTTGCGCCTCTGACTGTCGGCGCAGAGGTAGGGAATGCCGCATTCCTCAAGCCGCGCGATCAAGGGCCGATGACCGGACATGTGCTGCACCAGCACCGCGATGTCGGACAGGGCGCGACCTTGCGCGACTTCGTCACGGATTCTTTCGACAATAAATCGGGCTTCCGCCCAATCGTCCTTGCACTGTACGAGTTCCGGCAGCGGACCGCGCCGCCCGGCGCTTTCAGGCGCTACGATCGGGGCGCCGTCATCGTCCGATTCCTGCGGATTGAGCAATTCATCGGCAAACGCCTTGGCGACGGACAGGATCTCCAAGGTATTTCGGTAGTTGAGCTTGAGGATGGTGGTCCGCCCCTGCGCCTGGATGCCGACGCTGGCAAAGCTGAACTTCCTTTGCTTCTCCTGCTTGTAGATCGACTGCGCATCATCGTAGAGCACCAGTACCGAGTTGCTGTTCGGGTCCACCATCTGCACGACCAGTTGAAACCATTCCGGCTCGAAGTCGTGGCCTTCGTCGATCATTACGGCGCCATACTGCCCACGCGGAATCTGGCCGCGCTCGACACTGGCGATGGTCTGCGCCACCAACTCAGCCGTGTAGGCTGCGTAGCCACCGCTGTTGCGTGGGATGTCCACGTGGTAGGTCCGCAACATGTCGCGGCACCACTCATGAAAGCTGCATACCGAAACCTGCTCGGCGGCCCCCCGTTCCGCCAACAGCTCACGCAACCGGGCTGCCAAGGTGACGTTGAAGCAAAGCACCAGAATCGGCTTGCGCAGCGCGCGGGCCAGGTACAGACAGCGATAGCCGAGAATCATGGTCTTCCCGGAGCCGGCCACGCCATGAATCACGCGATGCCCGTCCCCTAGCGAGCGGGCCAGCATCTCTTGCTGTATGTCCATGACCTTGATGAGATCGGGAATTTCGAGCGTCTTGTGTCCCGGCCCATCGAACAGACCGAACTGACCCTGCCCGCCACTCACTCGCAACTCCGGGAACAGGTGCCAACGCACGCGCTCGATTTGCGGAAGGCTCAGCTTGCACGCGAACACCTGCGAGAACATGCCCCAGATGCGCGACTGGAAATCCTCGGCATCGACGGAATCCGTCATCTCGTCCTGGCAAATGACCTTGTGCGGCTCGAGCACCTGTCCGAGGTCCGTCGCCTCGAATTGCTTGCGCGTGATGCTGGACAGCACCACACCGAATCCGTACGGCATGATCAGTCGGCCCGCATGCGGCGTATTTGCCGGATTGCGCAATGCCGGGTCGCGCTCCAGGGCAACCACGACTTCCAGGGCGTAGACACGCGCCTGACTCATGGGGTTGCTGACCCGCTTGATGCCAAGCTCAGTCAAAAGCTCAACCGACGCACGATCGATCGACCGAATGCTGTCCAGCTTCCAGTCCTTCACTTCCAGCACGACAAAGCCACGTGCCGGGTGGAAGACGACGAAGTCCGGTTGCCGCTGCTGCGGCCCCAGCGGCACGTCGTACCAGCACAGATAGTCATCTTCGAGCTTTTGCTCGAGACGCTCAGACAAACGGCGTTCGCCCGAGGTCATGCGCCCCAGGCATGACCGGCGTGCAGGAATCAGCTTTGCCACGAATCCCCCAGGGGAACCTTGCCCCGAAACACCGACGCGGGCCACGCGCCGCATCAACCATGAGAATCAGAATACAAGAGTCGGAATACAAAAATCACTAGTCAACGAACTCCAGGATCGGTGACCGGGAGGGGCGAACAAGCCGGAGCGCACAGCACGATGCGGCGATGCGCCAATGCAGTCGCACCCATGTCGGCTAGAGTCTGCTAGCCACCGGCCCGCATCGCCTCCGCCGCGGCCCGTTCGCCGATTCCCACCAGCTTGCCGTCCTCGAATACCAGCGGCGTGGTTTCGTCCCGGGTGGTGTCGCCATCCGAGTGCGTGCGGTGGGTGCGGTACCGCAGAACGCGGATTTCCTGGCCGTCGACCAGGGAGGCTTCGGTGAAATCCGGATCGCCGAACTGGCTGCGCACCTGATCCAGCGATGAACCCAGCGCAAGACGGCTGATCGCCTCGCGATTGCGGGTTTCCTGAGCGTGGACGCTGTCGTACTGATCGTCATCGTGATCGCCGTCCCGGCCGATGTGCAATACGCAGCCGTTGAGCATCAGTGCAGCGAGCAGGATCAGAGCGGTGGCGCGGTATCTCATGAAGTCTCCTAGTCGATGAATGGTCACAACCATAGTGGTAAAGCATGCGCAATGCCATCAATGGAGTCTTTGACAATCAATGAGTTACGATCCGCACGATTCGGAGCTTCGGCGAACTGCGTCGCAATCTGGCGAGACCGGCGAACTATTGGACGACGAGAGCGGTCCACCAGGCAATCAGCGGGCGTGTGGATAGCGGATGGCACACTGGTCCGCCGACACCGCACTCGCCTGCCATGACCAACAAGCTTGTTCTCTGCCTGCCGCTGCTCGCCGCCGCGATGCCCGCTGGCGCCGCAACCGACGCCGTGCTGCACGAAGCCGGAACACGCATGTCGAGCCGCATCGCCGAACTAATGGTGAAGCTGCCGTTGCTGGGCATCGCGGCGGTGGTGATCCTGCTGTTCTGGTGGCTGGCGCGCTGGATCGGCAATGCCAGGTGGCCCTACGCGCAGCTGCGCAATCCGCTGATGCGCGACCTTGCCAGCCAGGTGGTACAGACGGCGGTGCTGCTGGCCGGCGTGCTGGTGGCGCTGGACGTGCTCAACGCAACGGCGCTGGTCGGCGCGGTTCTGGGCACGGCTGGGGTAGTCGGTCTGGCCCTGGGGTTCGCGTTCAAGGACGTGGTGGAGAACTATCTGGCCGGGATACTGCTGTCGATGCGCCAGCCGTTCTCGGCGAATGATCTGATTTCGGTGGAAGGCTTCGAGGGCAAGGTGATTCGCCTGACTTCGCGCGCCACGATCTTGATGACCCTGGACGGCAACCACGTGCGTCTGCCGAATGCGCTGGTGTTCAAGAGCCCGATGACGAACTACACCCGCAATCCGCTACGGCGTTTCGATTTCATCGTGGGCGTGGGCGGCAACGAGGATCTGGTCGGCGCCCAGTCGCTCGGTGTGGAGGCACTGGCCAGCGTCCCAGGCGTGCTTGCGGAACCGGCGCCCTGGGCGATGCTGGAGCCACCCGGCGATTCCAATATCGGCGTGCACTTCTTCGGCTGGATCGATCAGTCCAGAACCAGCCTGCCGCGTGCGCAGTCCGCCGCGATCCGCCGGGTGACATCGCGCCTGATTACCGCCGGAATCGACATGCCGGAGCCGATCTATCGCGTCCAAGTGACAGGACAAGGCCTTGCCGACACAGCCGCGCCCAGCGAGGCGGCCGCGCAGCGTGCGAGGCCTGCGCAACAGGAGACCCCGAACGACAAGGACGCGGTGACCGAATCCACGCATGCACGCGACGATATCGATGCGCAGATCGCCGAAGACCGCCGTCGCGAAGCCGGCGACAGGCATGATCTCCTGAACGTCGCTGCGCCGAAGGAATGAACGCGGATACCGCGCGCTACGGTGCTTCGGTGTAGACCCAGAGGTCGGCGATGACCTGACCGTCGTCGGACAACATGCGAAATGCGGCCGGGTCGTAGTCCTGGTCGGCGATCAGCACACCGGTACTGCTGGACGGCATGTCCGCGCAGTCCTGTGCACTGAGCGTGATTGCCAGGGTGTTCGGCAGGCGGCCGGACTCCAGCTGTCCGGTGAGCTGGCAGACGGAATTGCCCGCGAGCAAGCGCCCGTTCGGGCCAATCGAGAATGTGGCGACCAGGTCCGCGCCGAGTTGGGTGACGTAGCTTCCGATCAGGGAGGCCATATCGAGCGATTCGGCCGGCACCGGGCTTCCGATCAGCAGCGGCACGGCCGATTCCCCGCCCATGGCCGGAACGGCGATCCAGTCGCCACCGGAAACGCGCCGGAACAGCTGTGTGGCGCTTTCGCTGACGTCCTGCAGGATCAGCAGCGCGGCGCCATCATCAGCCGCGTAGTACTTGCCGACGCTCGGCTCCTTGGCATCGCCCACGCTGACAATAAACGCGCCGCTGCCGATCTCGTCGAACGCCGGGTCCACGACCGTCGAGCCCTTCTTGTAGCCATTGCCCCCGCAAGCGGACAGCGCGGCGGCGGCCGCCGCGAACAGCGTGATTCCTCGCACGAGTTTCATCGAAGTCACCGTCACCGGCCAAAGGTATCGCGCAGATGCAAGCGCAGCCACTGCTGCCCGGCCGGGCTCTGCTCGAAGCCGAGCTGCATCGCCGTGACCGAAATTCGGGTCTGCGACACCAGGGATTCGTCTTCCTGTTGCTCGGTGGTGGGCTCTGCCGCGGGCGGTTCGATCGTCATGCCGGGATAGTGATAGTCCTCCAGACCATAGGATTGGGCGACCGGATCATTGCCCAGGTCGGTTACGAACCTGAGCGTGTAGAGGTTATAGCTGCCGTGACGCGCAAAGGCCCAGCTCAGCGCCTCCGACCCACCAGCCGCGAATTTCGGAAAGTTGACGTTCAAGGCCACGCCGGCCGGCAGCAGCGGGCGATCGCCGGCCGTCCCGATGAGATCGTCGACCAGTTCAAGCGACAGCGTAGCCACTTCCGCCGAGAGCGGATTGGCCGTGATGTTGCCGTCCTCAGCGGTCTGCCCGGCGGTATTCGCGTCTGCGCTCAGGGCGATCGCGGCAAGGCCGCGCGCGAGCGCAATCTGTGCATTGCTGACCGTGCCGGAGCTGTTGACGATACCGCCGACGTTCTGGCCCTCGTTGGGTCCGGACAGCACCAGGTCGGGGGCACCGCCCCAACGCTCCAAGCCGGGAACATCCAGACCGTAGAGCGCGGCCATGATCGGCGTGCCGTTCACGTAGTAGTAGTCGCCCCAACCCGGTCCGCTCTTGGTGACGGGGCCGGCGCCCGGATCGTCCGGCAGCGCCGCATTGTTGAGGCAGGGCTGCGTCAAGGGCGTCAGCGGCGTGAAGAACTTCGCGGCGGCGCCCATGCCGCTCTGGCCAGTACAGGGTACGGATACGACGACATCATGACCGGCCTCGACCAAGGCATCATGCAATGCAATGACGTTGCTCGTGAGACCGTCGTCATTGGTCAACAGAATATTCAGGGCGAAACCAGGACTTGCGACACCGGCGAGAAGCACAACGGCAATAAACTGACGCATTGGCATGGAGTCTCCAGAAACGATGGCCGCCGAAGGTGGATGCGTTCGCGAACCGCAAGCGGACCAGGGAGATATTGTTTGGACTGCCGATGTCAGCGTGGTGACATCGCATCCGCCGGCGCCGTTGTTACGGCGCGGCCGACTTCAGCGTTCGTGCGAAACCGGGATGCCGCGATAGGTCCTGCCGGGCGCGGCGCTACGGGCCGCCTGCGCCCGGTAGGTCAGCACGCGCGTGACCGGTTGCGCGAACAGGCAGGCTTCCGAAACACCTTCGCTCGCGGCCTTCTCCATCACCGCCTTGAGAATCTCACCGGCCTGCTCGCTCGGCATCACGGTCTGCACCCAGCTGCGTTCGCGATTGAGCCGGCGCCCCATTGCCACTTTCGATTCGGCTTCGACGAAACGCGCGGACATGATGTTGGCGCCGACCGCGCCGGCGGACAAGGCGGTATCGAGCAGCATCTGCGTGTGCGCCTCGCCAGCAATGAAGGTGAGCCGGGTGTGTGCTTGCGTGGCGTCAGCCTGATCCTCGCTTTCCAGACCCAGGCCGGCGGCGCGGCCGCCGCCGCCCAGACGCACGATGTTGCGGCGCCGCCAGTCGGTGTGCCCCATCAGGCCGTCGATCGCGGAAATGACCTGCTGCATGTCCGCCGCGTAGTTGCGGCCGCCGATGCGGCTGGCGAGATTGACAATGCCTTTCTGCACCGGCATGCGGTAGAGATAGCCGCGTCCCGGCATGTCCAGACGGCCGGCGATGCGAATCGCCTCGACGATGGCATCGGCATCCGCGTTGTCCACGATCAGAGTCACCACTTCCTTGGTGCGTTTCTTGGTGATGCGCAGCCAGCCCAGCCGGTCCCGCAGGCCACGTCCCTCGCAGTAGAAGATCACCGGGCCGTGCGCGCCGGCCTGCACCGCAGCGCGCGATACCGCCTCGGTCTGTTCCGGCTGCAGGATGCAGGAGATCGCGGACAGGTTCTCGCGCAGGGACAGCGTGGCGTCGGTACCCGGTTCCTCGGTATCCAGCCCGGCCCAGATCGGAAAATCCGGGGTGTGATAGAGATCGTCGCAGGGGACGGAATAGACCGCGCCCGAGCCGGGATAGCGCAGGCCACCGGCGTCCGCAATGTCACGAATCACGCCGTCCACCTGCGCATCCGGCACCAGAAAGCGCAGGATTTCCTTTTCCGGGCTGATCAATGGAAGGAAGCGCTGCATCCATTGATCACGGATCAGTGTGCCGCGCGCATTGGTGACGAAGGCATTGCGTTCACCGGAGGCGAACAGACGCTCGATGACCGGCTTTGCGCTGGCCGGCGGCAGTATCGCGGCGACCACGGAGACCTTGTGCAACACCCGAAAATGCGGACTCATGGCGTCTCACCCACGCCACGAACGGACAGACCCTGCTCCACTCGGCGTGCGCGCGACACGATCAGACCTACCGTCAATACGGTAATGATCGGGCCAACCGAGGCCAGCGCGAGGACACCGAATCCATCGATCACGCCCGGCACGTTGGCGCCGATACCCAGTCCCATCGCCAGCACTAGCGGTACAGTGATCGGCCCCGTGGTCACGCCCGCGCTGTCCCAGCCGAAATTGACGAACTCCTCGCTGGAGATCGCCGTGAGCACCAGCAGCAGCAAGTACGGCGGAATCAACAGGTATTCCAGCGGGATGCCGAAGGCGATCTTGATCACGCCGACCGCGATGCCGGCGCCCACGCCCAGCGCCACCGCCTGCATCAGCAAGGATTTCTTGAACGCACCAACGGTGATCTTCTCCACCGTGCCGCCCAGGGCGTTGAGCGCCGGTTCCGCCAAGGTAGCGCCGTAACCGAGGAAGAAGCCGAAGATCGCGGCGATCAGCTTGCCGGCCACCTCGGACTCGAACAGCGGCTCGCGCAGGCCCTCGGCGCCCCAGGGCGTGAGCGTGGCGAAGCTCAGCGGCACATTGCTGCCCAGCTGGGTGCCGAGCGGCGTCAGCCCCAGCGTGATCCCCAACATGAACAGGCTCATGCCGACCAGCGAAAAGGCGATGCCGATGAAGATCTCGTCACGATTGCGCAGGCGCTCGGGCAGTACCAGACGCAGCGTGATCAGCAGGAAGATGCACAGCGGCACGATCGCGCGCAGCGCGGCGACCGAACCCTGATGCAGTTCGCGCGCGAAATCCACGCTGGGGTCCCAGGTGGCGCGCGACACCACCTTGGCCTGCAGCAGCTGCCGCTTTTCCAGCACCAGCGTCGTGTCGTCGAGCACGATACGACCCTCCACCAGCTTCGATTCGCCGCCTTCGAAGCGGAACCGGTAGTCGCTGGGCGGCACGCCGTTCTTGAGGAATTTCTGGAATTCCTCATGGCTGAATCCGGTCGGTTCGGAGGCCGAGCCGCGCGCCGGGGCGTCCTCGTCCTGGGCAGCAGGCGCCGCCGCTATCTCGACCGTGCCGGTGTAGTTCGGCTGGCCGTAGTAATCGTCCTGCTGCACGTGCCACATGCCGAGCAGCAGCACGGCCAACACCGGAAACAACGAGGCCAGGGTGACGATGCCGAAACCGGCGTTGCCGCTGTCGCCGTCGCCCACGATGCGACACACGCCGATGCCCAGTGCCAGTACCAGCGGCACCGTGACCGGCCCGGTAGTGACGGCCCCACAGTCCCAGGCCAGGCCCAGCACCGGTTGCAGTACATCGCTGTAGTGCGCATAGACCGTCAGCGCGCACATCACCGCGACCAGCGGCAGCACCAGGGTCTTGAGCGACCAGCCGAGAAAGAAACGCAGGATGCCGAGCAACACCGCCACCCCCACGCCGATACCGACCACGGCGACGAGCTGGCTGGCGAAGTCATTGAGCAGGCTGTAGAGCAGCGGCGCCTGATCCGGCTGCACACCGGCGCCGGCACTGCGCAGCACCGCGATGGCCGGCTCGGCGAAGGTCGCGCCCAGGCCCAGCAGGAAGGCAAAGCCGAGAATCACGATCAGCGAGGAATTGCGCGGCAGCACCGCGCCGATGGTTTCGCCGAGCGGCATCAGGCCCAGGCGCAGGCCTTCCATGAAGAACATCAGCCCCAGCGCGACGATGCCGATGCCCACGCCGATCATCAGCGCATGCACGATCGGCAGGCCCAGCACCAGAATCTGGAACAGCAGCAGATAGGCCACGATGAACCAGATCGCGCGCAGCTGCTCGAACAGGTTCTCGTAGAAGTACGGCGCCAGAATCTTCAGCGTATCGCCGAAGCTCAGGCGCACCCGCCCCTGTGCACTGCCGCTCATGCGCATCCCCGCCCAGTCCCGGTTTTGACCCCAAAAGGCGCGGCGCGCCGAACCCCGGCCGCGCCAGCATTGCCTCGCTCGAACAGAATATCTAGCGAGCATTGTGCCGTTTCTGGAACTTGGCGGCGGTCTAGCAGTTCACCCACTTGATAGTTGCGGGTATTGCCAAGAACGATTTTCTCCCTCTCCTTCCGGGAGAGGGCTGGGGTGAGGGCGTCCGCCGCCGGCCGTCTCGGCGCACAAATGGGCGCCGCGCGCCCTCATCCCCAACCCTTCTCCCGGAGGGAGAAGGGGGCACTCATGGAAGGACTACTACCTACTGGAACAGCGTCTTGTCGATGAGCGCGGTGCGTGCGCGCTGCGGATGGTCGCCCACCGGGATGCGCGCCACTTCTTCCTCGGTCTCGTAGGAAATGACGGAGAGGCTGTCGTCTCCGGCGACCGAGACGTAGCAATAACGACCATCCGTGCTGGTGGTGGCCCAGTAGGTGCGGGCGCCCAGCTCATGGATGCGGTAGTCGAAGGTCTCGCGATCGACGATCGCCGCGTAGTTCGACATCGTGCCGGCCAGGCAAAGTTTCTTGCCGTCTCCGCTCATCGCGATGCCGTGATGGGCCGAATCGAGGATGTACTGGTCGCGCCGCAGGCCCTCGGCCTCCTCGCTCAAGGGCATGTCCTTGACGCGCGTCACCCGGTCTTCCAGCAGATCGTATTCCACGAACCCATGGAAGAAGGACACCTGGAAGTAGAGCATGCGTTCGTCGGGGCTGATCGCCATCGGCCGCACCGCCGCGCTCATGTCCGGGTAGCCGGCCTCGGCGAGCTTGTCGCTCATGTTGATGCGACGTTCCACTTCCAGCGTATTGGCGTCGATGATCTCGAAGTAGCGCTCGCCTTTGGTGGTGTCCAGCAGCGGCAGATCATTGGGCAGATAGACCAGACCGATGCTGGCATGGAAGATCTTGCTCCCGTCCGCCGAATAGTTGCTTTCATGCGGTGAATCGCCGGACTCCGCATCGCCGACGATCTCGCCGGTGGCGGTATCGATGAAATGCACCACGTTGGCTGTGGACGCCGACACCGCCAGCCGCGTGCCGTCCGGCGAGACCGCCATATGATCGGAGCGCTGGCCCGCGACAGGCGTGCGCCACAGGATGTCGCCGCTCTCAAGATCCAGGGCGACGACATCGGCCAGACTGGGGCGCGACACATACAGCGTGCGACCGTCCTTGGACGCGAACATGTCGTCCACAAGCTGGTCATTGCCCTCGCCGATCAACTGGCGGATCGCCAGGAAGTAGACCAGCCGCACCGGGTTGGAAAGGATCTCGCCCATGCGCTCATCGAGATCGGGAACCACGTTGACGCGCTTGAGCCGCTCGTAACCCGGCACCGCCAGGATGTCCGCAGTACCGTCCCAGTTGTTGCCGACGATCAGCACGTCGCGCATGTTCGAGGTCGGCGGCGTGCCGGAACCGTCCGCCTCGGACTCATCGGAGCCGCTGTCGGAACACGCCGACAATAGTGCGAAGGCCATTATCAGCAACGACTGTCCGGCGCTGTTGATCCAGCCGGATGCTTGAATTTTCTGCGTTCTGGTCATGCTCGTCTCGACTCTGTTCGGAATGTGACGAATTCGTTGTGTTCCCCCCGTGACCGAGTCTGTCACAGACCTCGAATGCCGAAATGCCATTTCCCGCCACGATCGCCCGGGGACTGCAAGGCCTGTCGGCACTTTTTGCGGGGTTGCGCACTTTCGCCCCGCCCCGGCCGCTTCGAAAACGTGCGAAACCAGAGAAAACACACCTGCTTTCAATCATCTGCGGAACCGTTTCGGACGGCTGCGGCCGGCATGGACGGTGCGCGGCTCCAGTGATCATCCCTTATTGCGAACACCGCCCGAGTCCAGGAATGCGCCGAATAAAGCCCGTATTGATCGCCGCCGTCATGCTGAGCAGCCTCGGCCTCGGCGCGTGCAGCCACCTTGGCGCCAAGCCCTGGGAGCGCAGCGTGCTGGCGCGTCCCGACATGCAGGCGAGCGCCGATCCGGTTCAAGCCGGCCTGGATGACCACGTCTACTTCAGCAAGGAGGCCAGCAGCGGAGGACGCGGCTTCGGCGGCGGGGGCTGCGGATGCAACTGACGCCGGAGGAAAAACGGCGCACACTGGCCGCAGCCACGCTGACGCTGCTGGGCGGCGGCCTGCCGTCCGCGCAGGCGGAGGACAAGACCTGGGATATCGACACGGCGGTGATGGTCTATGCCGAAAGCGACAACCGGGTCCAGGCCGTAGAGCCGGTGCTCAAGGGCACGCTCGACCTCGGTGCGGAACGCTATTTCACCGCCAAGCTGGTGGTGGACACGTTGACCGGCGCATCCCCGAACGGGGCGACGCCGGCCTCGACGCCACAGACCTTCGCGGGCCCGAGCCCGTATACGGCGGATCCGAACGAAACGCCGCTGGACGACCGCTTCCGCGATACGCGCTTTCAGGGCGTCGTGGACTACCAGTTCCCGCTGAGCGATGTGGACACCCTGGGATTCGGCGTCAACGCCGGCACCGAATACGACTTCGTGTCCCTGGGAGGGAACCTGCGCTACGCACGTGACCTGTTCCAGCACAACACCACACTCAGCGCCGGCTTGAACTTCGAATCCGACAGCATCGATCCGGTCGGTGGCATCCCGATCCCCCTGGCCGTGATGCGGCCGGCGAGCGACTCGGACGACGACAGTGGCATCGACGACGACATGAACGGTCGGCGCGACGGCAGCTCGGACTCCAAGACCGTCACCGACGTAGTGCTGGGCTGGACCCAGGTGATCGACCCGAAAAGTCTGTTTCAGATGAACTACTCGCTGAGTACCTCCAGCGGCTATCAGAACGACCCGTACAAGGTGCTGAGCGTGGTCGGCATGGACGGCGAGCCGCTGCGTTACGTCTACGAGGCGCGACCGGACAGCCGCAGCAAGAATGCGCTGTTCATGAGCTACAAGCGCTTCGTGTTCGATCGCGACGTCACCGAGATTTCATATCGCTACATGAGCGACGACTGGGGCATCGATTCGCACACCGTGGATCTGAGCTACCGCTGGTACTTCGGTGCGGCGCACTATCTGGAACCCCATCTGCGCTGGTACTCGCAGACCGCTGCGGACTTCTATCATGTGGCCCTCGACGACGGAGAGGAAACCCTGGTGAGCGAAGCCAGCGCCGACACCCGACTGGCCGAGTTCGATGCCGTGACCGCCGGAATCAAGCTCGGCAGCGCCGTGCCCGGACGCGGCAACTGGAGCCTGCGCCTCGAGTACTACCAGCAGAGTCCCAAGCTCGGCGGCGTGCCCACGCAGGCTGCGGACGGGCTGTCGAAGTTCGACCTGCAGCCCGAATTGTCGGCGGTGATGCTGACGATGGGATATCGCTTCACGTGGTAGCAACGCGTTCGGTCACGGTCGCCGCCCTGCCCGGCGGCGGCCATGCCGGTCGCTTCACCGCGATGGCTGCGCCCTGCGAGGTGCTGGTGGATGGCGTCTCCGCGGATGCGGTACGGCGGCTCACGCGCATCGTCGCAACGGAGGTCTGGCGGATCGAGCGGCACTGGAGCCGCTATCGCGACGACAATATCGTCCACCGCATCAACACTGCCGGCGGCCGGCCGGTGACGGTGGACGAAGAGACCGCCCGCTTTCTCGACTACGCCCAGCAGCTCCACGCGATCAGCGATGGACGTTTCGACCTCAGCTCCGGCGTCCTGCGCCGGGTCTGGCGCTTCGACGGCTCCGACCGCGTGCCCACGGCCGAGCAGATCGCGGCCGTCCTGCCGCTGGTGGGCTGGCACCGCGTCCGCTGGAAGCCGCCGGTGCTGACGATGCCGGCCGGCATGGAAATCGACTTCGGCGGGATCGGCAAGGAATACGCCGTGGACCGCGCCCTGCGCCTGGTGAGCCGGAAAACCCAGGCGCCGGTTCTGATCAATTGCGGCGGCGATCTCGCCGTCAGCGGCGCACGCGCCGACGGCTCGGCCTGGCAGGTGGGCGTGGAAACGCCCGAGCCGGGCCCCGCGCCCGTCATCGGGCTCCCGGCCGGCGCCATCGCATCCAGCGGCGACACCCACCGTTTCCTGCTCAAGGACGGCGTGCGCTATCCCCATGTTCTGGATCCGCGCACCGGCCAGGCCGTGCTCGGCGGTCCGCGCACGATCAGCGTGCGCGCGGCGAGCTGCACCGAGGCCGGCGTACTCGCCACCCTGGCACTGCTGCACGGCGCGCAGGCACAGGAATATCTGCACGACAGCGCGGCGGACGCCCGGGTCTGGTGGTAGGCGCAGCGTTCCGCGACTACGGCACAGACACGCAGTCGCGGGTATGGGCCGGCGCGCATTCATCAACGACCGGAACCCGCACGCCGCCGATCATCAGGTCGGGCCAAGGGTGCGGATAGGTTCCGACAGCACCGTCCCGCAGGGCTTCGATGGCTTTGGCGTCATCGCCCACATAATGGTTGACCGACCCTGCCCCGCGCCATCGACCCTCGGCCAGGGTCCATAGCCGGCAGCGCACCCGGTTCGGATCCTCCAGATTGCACAGCAGATGTTCGGCGGTGCCATCGGCGTCAAGATCGGGCCGCAGCAACACGCAGTCACTGAAGTCATCGAGACAATCGCCGGCCTGCCCGTCGCCGTCCGCCAGCGCCTGCAGCCAGCGGGCATCGGGCGGCTGCGCATCGGGCGCCAACACGATGCGCGCCCGCACCTCCTCGAGACTGAGGTCCTCAACTGAGACTGTCAGCGTCGTGCCCGACCATCGATTCTTACGCTGCAGGATGCGCTCCAGCTCGGCCAGCTTGACCGGTGACGCCACGAACGCCGGATGCTCGCGCAGCTGTTGCAAGGCCTGGTAGCCGCGACGGCCGGCATCGAAGCGCAGGGTTTCGAGATCGAGCTCGTCGATATCGGTGCGGCCATCCGTGAAGCGGCCGATCTGACTTTGCACGGTGATGCGATACGGATCGAGCACGGGCGTGTTGACCAGCACGATCAGCACCATCACGCACCACGACAGGCGCCGATTTATCGTAGTCAACGTTTGCAGCCAGTGTGTGGTGCGTCGCAGCGCGCCATAGGCGTAGCCGAATGCATGTGCCGCAACCACCGCGCCAAGCAGTGCCGCGTACACGCGATCGATCGTCCAGCCGTACTGATGCACCCGCAGCGCGATCGCATACAAGGCCAGCAAGGCGTAGACCGGCAGCGTCAGCAGGCCGGCCTCGACCAGCCGCCGCAAGGCAGTTGGATACGGGGCTTGCACTTGCCCGTCCTGGAACACGGCATTGGCGAAGCAGACCAGCACCAGGGACAGCGCCATCAGCAGCGCCGCCGCCGACCGTGTTTCCCAGAGCGGCTGCAGTCCGGTGAACGGCAGGCTCAGCACGAACAGCAGGGCGATGAAGGCCACCAGCGGAAGCAAGCCCTTGAACACCGCGAACACTACCTGCCGCAGGATTTGCAGTGGCCGGTGCTGGGTTCGGGCCACCAGCACGCCGAGCCCGGCCATCGCGCCGGTGGCAAGGTAGATGAAGGCGTCCTCGCGGAACAGCTCACGAAAGAATTCGAGCTTCACCAGCGCGAACAACTGGCCCCACAGCAACAGCACCGCCCAGCACAGGCCTACGAACGGCAGCACCAGCAGGGCCGTCAGCCCGTTCTGCCAGGCGTGCTCGAACAATTCCGGATACGGCGCACGCCAGCGCCCGTGAATCAGGCGCAACTGCAGATACGGCAAGGCCACGAACAGACCGACCGCCATCGAGAACCCGAACGGACCCAGCACCGCGCCGCTGTTGAGCCCCGGCGCGCCGCTCGCGTTCCGGGCGGCCCAGGCTGCCAGCGCGGCATAGATCACCGCGAGGCCCAGGCTCTGGGTCCAGAAACGATGATCGTCGAGGCGGCGCACGCTCAGAATCATCACCGTGGGCACCGACAGCACCAGCGTGTACCAGAGCACGCAGCCACTCAGATGCCGGAACGGCCACCAGCCCTGTTCGAGGCCGGTTTGCGCCAGATACAGGGCAAGCCCCTGCAGCAAGGCCACCAGCACGATGAACGCGTGAACCGTTCGCTGATCGTCCGGCTCGATGACCGAAGCCGCTCCTGACTGTGACTGCGTCATGGACATCCCCGGACCCGGCGCCTGGGCAAGCGCCGCCTGTTCAGTTGAGCGCGAACAGTACGCCGGACCGGTCGCGGGCGGCGAGCCCGCCGGCGCGTTCGCGCGCTGTCACGGAGCGCGGAGCCGGCGGACCACCGCTACTCGAAGAGCGAGAACTGCCCCCCGTTGGCCAGGCAGGCCTGTTTCACGTCGTCCCGCTGGGACATCGGACTGAAGGTGGTCTGCTTGCCGACGGCGCTCTGCATGCTGCAGCTCGGTCCACTCCGATCACAGCCGCCGGAGACAATCTGATTGCCGCCTTGGCTGCATTGCGCACGAAACGCTTCGAACCTGCTGCGGCTGTTGATCGAGTAGTCGACGCAAATGAAGGCCCTCGGGTCGTAGCAGCTGAACCCGAACGTGCCGGAATCATTGCCACCGCCGCTGCTGCTGCTGCCGCTGCCGCTGCCGCTGCCGCTCGACGGCATCGACGACTGGAACTGCTGCTGCACGCCGCTGCCCAGTGCGCTCGCAACGCTCTCGCCGCCCTCGACCCTGCGCGCGACGTTGGCGGCGGTGTTGGCGGCCTGCTCGGGGCTGATCAATCCCTGCTGCGCCAGCACGGAACCGCTGGCGACGGCCGCCAAGCCCGCCAGCCAGCCGGCATTGCTGCGCGATTCCTGCTCGCGCTGCTGCTGGGCGAGCATTCGCTGCTGTTCGCGCTCCCAGTCGTTGATCGCGACTTCGATTCGTTGGTCCTGCCCGCGTAGTGCCTCCAGGATGCCGGCATGCGCCTGCGTGCGCGCCTGCGCCGCCTGTGCCGTGCCCGGCATCCCCACCATCATGTCTTCGTTGTACCAATCCACACAAAGACGGTTACGCGCGCTTTCGACCTCGGATGCGAAATCCAGCAGGGACTGATTCGGCAGGGAGTAGCATCCCGTCCCCTCCAGGGAACAGGCACAGGCTTTGTCAGCCTCCATGTATCGCCGTTGCATGACGTCCAGCGCAGCCTTCAGGGCGATCTCGTCGCGCGCGGCGAAGACATTGTCCAGCGTGACGTCCTTGCTCGCCGCCACGTCCGCTCCGCTCGCAGGCAGCGCGGCTGCGACCGGTGCCGACGACGGCGGCGCCTCGGAGTTGCCCATCAGCGCGTCCAGGGACATGCCGGATGCGGGCGCCGCCGCGGCGTCCTTGAGCGGCGGCTCCTGTGCTCCGAGCAGGGCATCCAGCGACAGGCTCACCGTGTTCGTCGGCAGCGCGCGCGGCCAGGTCTTGAACCAGCTTTCGATGCACTCGTAGCGCTCCTCGCAGAAGCGCTCGACTTTCTGATAGTCCGCCAGACTGATCGGATGACCGTCTTCACGGACCTCGACGCGCACGTGCTCGCACATCCAGTCCTGGCATTCCAGGTGAATGTCGTCATTGCGACCGACGTAGCGACGCAGGCCACTGACGGCTTCGGCGTCCAGGTCCAGCACCTGATATTCCTGGACCACGGGGGCCAGCGGCGCATCATCCGGCAGGGTTCGCACGGTCTGGCAGAACGGCGAATTTTCGTTGAGCCAGTCGCGCGCACCCGAAAGCATCTCCGGCAGGGCGTCCACCATGTAGCCATGGCAGGCGCTGCGGATCACACCGTCCAGCTGGGTTTCGAACTCATCGAGCGTCGGTTCCTGCGCGAACAGCGGTGTGGTGGCAAACGAGACCACTAAGGCTGCGAACCAGTAACGGAGCCGAGCGCGGCGCGGCGCTGTCCGTTCGTTCGAGGTGCTCATGTCTTACAGTTCGGATTCGGCCTGATTGACCAGATCGAGCGCCGTCGAATAGTGACGGGCGCCGCTGCCCTGCTCTCCGATGTAGCGATACAGCCGTTCCATCGCAGCCTGCGGCTGGCCGGTCTTGAGCAAGGCTTCGCCATAGAAGAAGTCCAGCGAGGGATCCTTGTCCACGTTCAGGCCATCGAGCTTGGCGAAGACCCCCAGCGCCTCCTGGTAGCGCTGCTCCTTCAGAAACGTGCTCAAGGACACCATGTACTTGTCGCGCAGCACCTCTGGCGGCAGCGAGGCTTCCATGGCTACGACGGCCTGCTTCCGCCGGTCCTGCGATTCCTGCATGGCCAACAGTTTGGACGTCAGTGCTGGCGCCTGAAGGCGTTCCGGAATCTTCGCGAGCACCTGCTCGCAGTGCCTGACCTCGTCGCCACTCAGGCAGGCGTTCGCCTCGGCCTTGAGCGAATCCGGATAAGCAGAAATATCGGACGTTGCGACGATCGGCTTCACCTCCGGATACTTCGCGAATACGGCGGACGCCTGGACCTTGGACAAGTTCAGTTCGGCAACTTCGCTTCCAAGCGGCGGGTTGTAGACATCCCAGTAGAGGTGGCTGCCGGGCTCGCCGGGCGAAACCGTCCGGTTCAGGGACTCGCCATTGCTGCTTTTGAACACGAAGCTGTTGCTCTGGTGGGGAATCAGTTCGAATGCAACGACCTGCTCCTCCTCCAGTTCTGCGACCTTGGTGTCGTTCAAGACAACCGTCAGGGTCGTATCGTCTTTCAGCATGCTGGCCCAAACGCTGACGAACACGATGGATGGGTCTTGTTCTATGAGCTCGGCGCCCTCGGGCAGGCTGTCCGGCGCATACGTCGCACACGCCGAAAGCGCCAAGCCAAACAAAGGAAATGCTGTCCGAATTCCAATCATTACGCCCCCGAATATCGTTTGTGTTCACACGTCTGAAATTGGCGCGGGCGTGTCACTGGCGGACCCGGCCTGCCGGCCAGGGCGAGCCGATCCATCGCATCGCCCCTGACGTACACCCGCTGTCCCGCTGTCTGCCCGACCCAGACACGAAATGGCACTACGGTGATCCGGAACGGGTCGGGCCGCACAACGCGGTCTGTCTATGACCGGTTGCCAAGACGGTGGAAGATGCCCCCGAACAGGCGTTCCGTTCCCCGATTCTACTGATCGCTCACCGAGCGTCCAGCCGACTCGCCGCTTCAGACGCGGCAGGATGCACGCCATCCCGATGCAGCGTCCGCCGCAAACTCGCCGGAATCCGGGCCGAATCCGGCCACACCTGCGGACAGCCCTGCCCCGATGTCCATCTGACGGAAGGAGTCGATTGGCGGATTTCAGGACGCCATTCGGGCGGACCTGTATTCTCGATTCCTGACCCGGCCTGCGACCGAACTGCGTTTTCGATCATCAGGCTCTGATATCCCATTCTCAGGAGACCCCAATGCGCTCTGCCCTGCGCCCCGCCGTCACGGCCTGCCTGTTCGCCCTGCTGCTGGGCGCCTGCGCGACGCTGCCCAAGCCGCTCGACGCGCCAGAGACCGATGCCGCCGAAATGGCGATGAGCGAGTCCGATCGCATCAACGCCTGGTTCGACGAGAAGTACGAGGAGTCGCTGCAGTTCAGCCCGATGTCGCTGACCTTCCTCGGTCGCAAGGACCAGTACGACAAGCTCGACGATCTCTCGATCGAAGCCGAAGACGAGCAGCTGGCCTGGACCAAGGCGAGCGTGGAAGAAATGGAATCCAGCTTCGATTACGCGAAGCTGAGCGAGGAAGCCAAGACGTCCTACGATCTGTGGAAGTACCAATATGAGATCGCCGCGGCCGGCGTGCCGTTCCGCAACAATGGCTACGTCTTTGAGCAGATGAACGGCGCGCAGTCGTTCCTGCCGACCTTTCTGATCAGTTTTCACAAGGTCGAAGACGAATCCGACATGGAGGCCTACATCGCCCGTGTTCGCGAGGTGCCGCGCGCACTTGAGCAGTTGCTGGATCGGGCCAAGATCGCGGCGGACGCCGGCATCCGGCCGCCGCGCTTCGCCTACGAGGGCGTGATCGACCAGTCGAACAAGGTGATCGGCGGCGCACCGTTCACCGACGGCGAGGATTCCTCGATCTGGGCCGACATGCAGTCCGAGATCGACACGCTGGTCGAGAACGAGGCGATCTCCGCGCAGCGTGCCAGCGAACTCAAGGCGGAATCGAAGGCGGCGCTGATGGAGGCATTCCTGCCGGCCTACCAGGAACTGATCGCCTGGATCGACAGTGAACTGCCGAAGACCCTGGTCAATCCGGCCGGCATCGGCACCACGCAGACCAACGGCAAGGCCTATTACAACTACCTGCTCAAGCGCACCACCACCACCGAGCTGACCGCCGAGGAGATTCACCAGATCGGCCTGAGCGAGGTCAAGCGTCTGCGTGGTGAGATGATCGCGCTGAAGGACCGCGTCGGCTTCGACGGCGATCTCGAAGCCTTCTTCAAGTTCCTCGATACCGATCCGCGCTTCCGATATCCGAATACCGACGAGGGCCGTCAGGCCTATCTCGACGACGCCACGGCCGCCATCGAGAACATCAAGAAGGAACTGCCGAACTACTTCGGCACGCTACCCAAGGCGGACCTCGTGGTGAAGCGCGTGGAGGCTTTCCGCGAACAGGACGGCGCCGCCCAGCATTACTTCTCGGGCACACCCGACGGCTCGCGCCCTGGCGTGTACTACGCGCACCTGTCGGACATGAATGCCATGCCGAAGACCGAGCTGGAGGACATCGCCTATCACGAAGGCATCCCCGGCCATCACATGCAAATCTCGATCGCGCAGGAGCTGACCACGCTGCCGCAGTTCCGCACCCAGATCAGCTTCACCGCCTACGTGGAAGGCTGGGGCCTGTACGCCGAGTGGCTGGCCAAGGAGATGCCGAACACCTTCGTCGATCCGTACTCCGAGTTTGGTCAGCTCAGCGGCGAGATCTGGCGCGCCGTGCGCTTGGTCGTGGACACCGGCATGCACGCCAAGGGCTGGACCGAGGAACAGGCCGTCGACTACTTCAACTCCAATACCTCGACCTCCGAGACTGCCGTACGCTCCGAAATCCAGCGCTATCTGGTGATTCCGGGACAGGCCACCGCCTACAAGATCGGCATGCTCAAGATTCAGGAACTGCGTCGCAAGGCCGAAGCGGCGCTCGGCGACAAGTTCGACATTCGCGGTTTCCACGACACCGTGCTGGGCGGCGGCGCCTTACCGCTGGAAATGCTGGAAGCGCGTGTGGACCGCTGGATCGCGGAACAGCAGAAGCTGTAACTTCCCGGCAGCTTTAGATGTCCCGTCGCCCCGGTGCGCTCCGCGTTCCGGGGCGATCTCGTTTCGGCAGCTCTACATCTGCTGCGGGACCGCGGGCACACACCCTACACTTCTAGACCATCCACCCACGCTGCGGCTCCGGCGTGTGTCCTGATCCAACTTTTCCGAGTTCCTTCATGAGCTTCGATCGCATCGCCGCCTGCCTGATCGTCTCGCTGGTTTCGACGGTACCGGCCCACGCACAGTCCTCGGACATACCGGACATCCAGGCCGACGACCCGCAGCGCCCCAAATGGGAAGCCGGCGTGGCCGGGGTGGCGCTGACTACGCCCGACTATCCCGCGTCGGACCACTATCAGCGGCTGGCCCTGCCGGCACCGTACTTCGTCTATCACGGCCGCGTGTTCCGTTCCGACGAGCAGGGTTCGCGGCTGCGGCGTGCACTCACGCCGAACATCGAGCTGTCGATGAGTGGCGGCGGTGCACTGTCGACCGACTCCAGCGACACCGAAGCGCGCGAAGGCATGCCGGACCTCGACTACCTGCTGGAGCTTGGGCCCAACCTGAAGATAAGCTTCGAGGCTCCTGGCACCGAATCGCAATTCGTCATCAACCTGCCGATACGTGGCGTGATCTCGGTGGACAGCTCCGGCGCGGATTGGCGCGGCGCGCTGTTCGCACCGGAATTCGCCTACCAGGAACAACACCTGATGGACAGCCCGCTGTCGCTGCGCGTCTCACTGGGGCTCGAATATTCGAGCACCTTGCTGCAACGCTATTTCTACGAAGTGGAGCCGCAGTATGAGACCGCCGACCGCCCCGCCTACCAGGCCGATTCGGGGCTACTCGACGCCTCGCTCGGCGCACGCCTGAGTCTGCCGCTGAGCCCGAACGTCCGAGGTTTCGTGGCCCTGCGCTATTACCGCTATGGCGGTGCCGCCAACGAGGACAGTCCGCTGTTTCGCGATGACCACGGCTACACCGCGGTGATCGGCTTTTCCTGGACGCTGCTACGTTCGCGCGAACGTGCCGCTGACTGACCGTTTGCGATGTGTCCGCTACCTCGGCGGCAGCTCATAGCGTTCGTTGACAAGCACATCCATGCGGTCAGTGAGCCGGCGTGCCGCCTTCACCGTCTCGATGTCGATCGGCTCGTAGCCGGGTGCCGGCGTGTTGAGTTCCTCGGCGATGAATCGGATCACCGCCACGATCTGCCGATCGTCGAAGCGGGGGCCGAAGCGCGGCATCATTCCGTAGTAGAACTGGTCGCCCACCATGACCTCGCCATACGGCCCGAACACGATCGCATGCGCGACATACAGCTTTCCCTCCGGCAGCGCGAACCATTCGGACATGCCGGTCAGCGGCGGAAAGCCATTGGTGCCATCACCGCGCCCGCGACCGTCCGGCATGTGGCATTCGGCGCAGCGATCCATGTAGATGCGTCGCCCATCGCGTTCCTCGTAGACCCGTTCATAGCCGCGATCCACCTGCGCCGATAGCGCCGGCGGCAACATCAGCGCCAACAGAACGGACGAGAGCATCATTCCGGCGCGGCTGGGCGCTCGTGCACCGTACATCGGTGCTCGGCTATGGACCGTCGAATGCATGCTGGGGCCTCCGTGCGCCAGGGGGCGTGACGGGACGCAAGGTTCACGCCCGGATGAGTCCTCGCACGCGCCCTGGCCTGATACCGCTTCTGACACACTGCGAACCTGATCGCCGATCCGTAAACCGATGCTCGCCGCCTTCGACCGACTGCTGCAGGAACCCCCGGGTGTCACCGAGCAATCGGGCTGGCGACTGAGACTTCTGGAACTGCTCTGGTTCGGCCTGAAGGAAGCGCGCGCCTGCCTGTTTGCGGGCATCCTCTTCGCCGCCATTCTGCTGATGCCTCGCAACGGAATCGCCGGACTGCCACGCTACGACCTGCTGCTGTTGATCGCCGTGCTCAGCCAGGCTTGGTTGCTGTGGCGCAAGATCGAAACCTGGGACGAGTTCAAGGCGATTCTGGTGTTCCACTCCCTAGGCTTTGCGCTGGAGGCATTCAAGGTATCGGAGGCGATCGGCTCGTGGCGCTACCCCGAGTTTGCCTACACCAAGCTGATGGGCGTCCCGCTGTTCTCCGGCTTCATGTACGCCGCTGTGGGCAGCTACATGATCCAGGCGTGGCGGCTGCTGGATCTACGCGTCGAGCATCATCCGCCGTACTGGATGAGCTGGGCGGTGTCGGTGGCGATCTACATCAACTTCTTTTCGCACCACTTCATTCCGGACCTGCGCGTTGCGCTGGCCGCCCTGGCGCTGGGCCTCTACGCGCGCTGCACCGTGGTGTTCCGCCCACTGCGACGCGCGCTACGCATGCCGCTGGCCCTGGCGCTGGTCCTGATCGGCTTCTTTCTGTGGCTGGCCGAAAATTTCGGAACCCTGTTCGGGGTGTGGCAATACCCGAACCAGTTCGGCGCCTGGGCCACGGTACATGTCGGCAAGTGGGGCGCCTGGTCGCTGCTGATGATGATGAGCTTCTCGATCGTCGCCAACCTCAAGCACATCAAGGCGACGATCCGCCTGGCGCCCTGATCTTCGCGATGACCCGGCCCGCGCCTGCTGATTACGGCTGAGTTCAGCCTGCGGTCTCATCCTTTTTGGGAAGATCATCGGCAACGTTCACCCACGGAACACGCGAATCGTAGAAGACGTGCGCCTGCGGCTCCCTGTCGACCGCTTCGGTGAACAGCGCTCGCGCAATATGCAGTTCGCCGGCCCAGCGCTCAGACCGAAAGAACATCGGACTTCCGCAACGCGAGCAGAAACCCCTTGAACCGCCTTCCGGTGCGTCGTACCAGTGCAACAACGCTCCGGGATCTGTCACTTCGACTTGCGACTGCTCGAAGCCGGCCCAGGTCACGAACGGCGCCCCATGGGCGCGCTGGCAGCGGGTGCAATGACAGTGCGCCACCCACTTGGACGGCAGCCTTGCCCCGAACCGCACCGCTCCGCAGAGGCAGCTTCCGTGTGATACCGGCGGTTCCTTCATCGTAGTGACTCCGTCGCGATGAGGAGTATCGTACCCCCAGATCCGACGAATACGCGTCGTCGAAAAAGCGCTTGCTGCCGGGCCAGGGCCGGACAACTCGACGAGGGTCGGCGCGAGCGGTGGCGAACCCGTCAACGCGCTGATTCACTGGCCCCGCCCGCTCGTCTGTGCACTCGTCATTCCGGGCAGGCCGGCGAGCCGTCCCAGGATGCCTTGCACTCACTCCGCCGATGCGCGCGCCTTGTACGCCTTGATCTGCGCGTTGAACCGCTCGGCCAGCCCCTCTTCATAGGCAACGATCTCATTGACCTGACCCGCATAGCGCTCGTGAATCTCCTGCGCTTCGTCCTTGTCGAGGGAATCGGCTCGATCGACCAACACCGCACGCTCCTGCGCATTGAGGCAGTCGACGAAGGCCTTGACCTTGCCGTCATAGGTCTTGAAGGCGGCTTGCGCCTCCACCATTTCGGCTTGGGTGGCCGTGCTGCCATCAGGAATCACAACGGTCGGATCCGGCTTGATGCATTCGGCCCCAGCGATGCTGCTGCCGAACACGAACAAGGCTGCGGCAATCATGCACGTTCTGGTTTTCATGGCTCTCTCCTGTCTTGGGCCTTTGGCCCGCATCTTAATTCATCACTCCTGAAACTCAGGGATACAGCCCTGCCAGTTGCGCCGTCGAGACTCCAGCTGCCGATGGCGACTCGTCGGGCAGCGCCTTCAAGGCGCGGTCGAGCGCCGCACCCTGCCAGCTCGCGCCGGCATAGACCGCACGATCCAATGCCTGCAACAACTGCTTTTGCTGCGGATCGTCGAGCCGTAGCGCCAGCGCGTTGAGACCGGCCGGCGGGTCCTGTGGCCAGTGCGCCCGCGCCCAGACCAGCAGGTGGCGGCGCGCGGCCGGAGCGTCATTGGCGCGGCAGGCTTCGCGAAACGCCTTGCGCGCAGCGCTGGCATTCGGTCGACTCGCGGACTCCGACAACACCGGCGACGGCGCGGACCGCCGGGCGCGGCTGCGCAAATACCAGGCGCCGAGGGTAAGCAGCCACAGGGCGGCGAACAGCAGGCTGAGCCAGAACCAGAGGCCGCTGGCTGCGGGCGACGGTGTCGACAGGACGGCGTCGCTGTGTGACTGCCTTGGCGCGGCTTCGTCTGCATTCCCGGTCGCCTGCTGCGGCAGCGGGGCCGAAGCTTCGGGGGCACCCGGAATCTCGCCGACCGCCGGCAGAATGTCCAGCGTACGCTCGGGCAGCACGACTTCGCGCAATTCGTCGCGCGTGATGTCCCACCATTTCAGGCGAAGCTCGGGCAGGGTGTAGCGTCCGGGTCGGCTGGCGATGATCGCCACATCCTGCTCACGCCGGCCGACCAGGGTGCCGCCCTGAAGGTCGTTGCCGGTCTGGGCCTGATCCGGATAGGCCTTGAGCCCGTCCGGAAGCGTCATCAATTGCGCCAGGTCCGGCAATTGTTCGGCGATCAGGCCCTCGGCGCTGAGGCGCATGTGGCGCGTGATCGGCTCGCCGACATGCACGCGCGCGCCGTCCGGCCGCCATTCCTCATCCAGGCTCAGATTGCGTGCCGGCAGCCAGGTTCCGCCCGCTGCCGCCGCGGGCCGCGGCCGCACGTCCAGCGTGATCGGTTCGCTGCGCGAACGGATGGGGCGCGAAGCGCCCATCATGCCGCTCAGCGGCGAATTGCCGAACAGACTATCGAAGGCGCTGCCACGGCTGCGGTCCGAAATCTGCGCATCCAGCACCACGCCGTCGAGTTCCAGCGTCCCGCTGCGCTGCGGGAAGATCAGGTAGCGGCGCGTGATGACCTGATACTCGCGCCCGTCCCGTGTCTCGCGTGACTGCTGGTCTTCACCCAGGGTCTGCACCAGCAAGTCGTCACTCCGGGGCAGATCGAGGCTGGCCTGATACAGCGGCTGGTCGGTATGGACCTGGACCGTGAGCACCACGGCGGACTGAACGTAGGGCTGTGTCTTGTCGACCGTGGCGGTCACGAATACCGGCGCGGTCTGCGCTCCAGACGCCGCGGCGTTGCCGGACGAACCGCTGCCGACATTCAGCGTCAGTGCCTGGGTGCGTTCGCCATCCCACTCCAGCGGCGGCACCACAAGCTTGCCGCTGCGCCTCGGCGACAGCGTGATGCGCAGCTGGACCTGTGCCGAAAAGTCGCCATTGCTGAACTGCATGCTGGAGCCGCGACTGGTGCCCAGCACTTCGAAGTCCTGCTGCAGCGGCGACAGGTCCGGGTCCTTGCTGGTACGCCCCTCGTGCTGCAACAGCAACTGCACGGTCTCGCCAGGGCCGACGCTGACGCGATCGAGCCGCGCCGAGATCTCGGCCATCGCCGGCAGACTGAAACCCGCGACCACCAACAGGCACAGAACGCGGGAAAGCTTGCGGGTCAGGCTCATCACGGTTGCTGTTGCTCCTGCTGTTTCATCATGTGCTCGATCAGGAACTTGCGACGCAGCAAACCGCCCGGGTCATCGGGGATGCGTCGCAGCCACTGATCCTGCGCCAGTTGCGCCTCGCTCTCGGGCGTGCCGGTTTCACCCATCAGCGGCGGACCCTCGGACTCCGCAGCGGCGTCGTCAGCGGGCTCCTGCGGCACCGCGGCCTGTGCCTGCTCGGCGGCCGTTTCCTCATTGGGCCCGTCATCCTTCTGCGCTTGTTCCACTGCGGCCTGCGCATCACGCTGCGCCTGCTCCGCGTCCTCGGCAGCCGCTTGGCTGTTGGCGCCGGACGAATCCTGAGTGCTTTGCGCAGCGCCGCTTTCGGAATCCGCGCCCTGTCCGGCTTGCGAATCGGAAGCCTCGTCGCCGGACTCCGAGCCGTCCTGTGCGGCTTGCTGATCCTGTCCGCCTTGCTGCGAATCGCCCTGTTCGCCCGATTGGCTCTGACCGTCACCGGATTGATCCTGCTGCTTCGACTGATCCTGGGACTCACCGTCCGGCTGTTGCTGGTTCTGACCCTGTTGCTGCTGTTGTTGTTGCAGCGCCTGGTTGACGAGATCGCGATTGCGCTTCGCGTCGGCATTGTCGGGGTCGCGCTGCAGCGCGGCCTCGTAGGCCTCCAGCGCCGCCTGAAGATCGCCTGCATGCGCCAATGCGTTCCCGCGGTTGTAGTGCGCATCCGCGTCGTCGAATTCGGAGTATGTGTGCGCTGCGGCCTCGTAATCGCCCGCCTGCAACTCCGCGTAGGCCTTGCGTCGGGGGTCGCTGAAGGTTCCGGCTGCAGCCGCCGCATCGCCCTGTTGCAGCAGGGATTCTCCGCGCTGGTCGGCGTTGCGCCACAACGAATCCCATGCATCGTTCGCACGGGCCTCGAACGCCAACGCCGCGCCCAGCAGGAACGTCCATTTCCAAACCGCGCGCGGAGCCATCACAGCCATCCCCGGCGGCCGAACAGCGCCGCCAGCACCAAGAGCGCCGGCAACAACCAGATTCCGGCATCGCGCCACTTCGACAGCGTCACGTCCGTGGCCTCGCCACCGCGCAGCGGCGATTGCTGCGCCGCCAGTTCGGTGGTGAGATCGGGCAGCCTGGACAAGGGACGGTAGCTACCGCCAGCGGCGCTGGCGAGCCCCTGCAGCGGCTCGGGATCGAATCGCGCAAGCGCGGTGTTGCCTTGCGAATCGCGCACGAAGCCACCGCTGCCACCCGGCAAGGGCGCACCGCCCGGCGTGCCGACGCCGAGCACGCTGAGCTTCACACCCTTGGCGCGCAGGCGGCCGGCCGCAGCGAAGGCTGCCGCCGGATCGGCGTAACCGTCGCTGATCACGATCACGCGCTGATCGCTGGCGGCGGAACCGGCCAGCAGTTCGGCGGCGCGGTCCAGCGCGGGAGCCAGCCGATCGCCGCGCGTCGGCATGATCGCCGGTTCCAGCGGCGACAGCAGCGATCGCACGGTGGCCACGTCCGAGGTCAGCGGCGTGACGGTGTAGGCCTCCTCGCTGAACACCACCAGACCCACGCGCGCGTCATGCGCGGCGCTCAGCACGTCGTCGAGCGCGTAACGCGCGCGGGTCACCCGGTCCGGGCTGAGGTCGGCGACCGTCATCGACGGCGACAGGTCCAGAATCACGATCCAGGCGGCCGAGCCACGAAACGCGGGGCTTGATTCCTGCTCCCAGGCGGGGCCGGCCAGCGCCAGCACCGCCACCGTCCACAGCAGTGCCAGCAAGGGCCAGGGCGACAGTCCGCCGCGCGCGGCGGCGCCCTCCAGCTGCAGACCGGCAAGCAGCTCCGGATCGATCAGTCTCGACCAGTTGCCGTCGCGCCTATGCCGTCGCGCCAGCCACAGACTCAGGCCCCACAGTAGCGGCAAGGCCAGCAGCCAGGCCGGTCTCAGGAAATGGAAGTCCTGAAGGATCGGCGCGAGGCTCATGCCGCTGTCCGCCACAGCACGGCTGGCAGGCTCAGCAGCAATGCCAGCGCCAGCGGCCAGATGAACCATTCGGTGCTGGGCCGGTACCACTGATCTCGGCCGGTGGCCGGTTCGAGTTCGTCGATCCGCGCGTAGACGTCCTGCAGCGCGTTGGCGTCGGTCGCGCGGAAATACTCGCCGCCGGTGATCTGGGCGATGTGGCGCAGGGTGTTCTCGTCAAGATCACTGTTGCCGCGCGCCAGCCCGAACAAGCCGCCGCCGGACTGCGCGCCCACACCAATCGTATAGACCTTCAGACCGGCGTCGGCGGCCAGCTTGGCCGCGTTGAGCGGCGGCATCGCACCGGCGTTGTTGCTGCCGTCGGTGAGCAGCACCAGCACCGTGTCGCCCTCGCCGCCGGCGGCCGGATTGTCGCGCAGCCGCTTGATCGCCAGGCCGATGGCATCGCCGATCGCGGTATTGGTGCCGGCCATGCCGATCATCGCCTGCTGCAGGAAGCGGCTCGCGGTATCGAGGTCCGAGGTCAGCGGCGCCTGCAGATAGGGCTGGGTCGCAAACAGGATCAGGCCCACCTGATCGCCCTTGCGGCCTTCGATGAACTGTCCGGCCACGGCCTGCACCACCTGCAGACGGTTGTAGCCACCGGCCATGTCCTCGGCCGCCATCGAACGCGACACGTCCACCGCCAGCAGCAGACGACGGCCCTCGGTCGGTACCGGCTGGGTCTCGCCCAACCACTGCGGACGCATCGCCGCCGCCACCAGCAACAGCCACACCAGGGCCAGCAACAGCAGCCGCAGACGCGGATTGCTGCGTGCCGCCACCGCCGGCTCTCCCGCCACATTGGCAGCGAACGGCAAAAACAAGGCGGCGCCCTGCGGACGCGACGCCGGCAGCAGGCGCGACAGCAGCCACGGCAAGGGCAGCAGCAGCAACATCCACGGCCAGGCGAGATGAATCATGCCGGCCGCCCCTTGCTGACAAAGCCGCGCGCACCACCAAACCAAGCGGCGCGATCGGCTTCGGCCTGTCCGCCATAGGCGGCACGCAGCAACTGGCGACCGGCCTCGTCTCTCCAGGCCGCGCCACCGTGGGCGACGACGAAGTCCAGCCAGGCCGCGCCACTGAGTCTGGCCACGCGGTCCCGCCCGAAACGCGCCACGGCATAGCGGCGCGTCAGCGATTCCAGATGTTGCGCCAAGGCCGCATCGTCGAGCCCGGCACCGTCGATGGCGCGCAGCTCCGCGAGCGCGGCACGGCGCAGGCGCCGCGACGGATGACGCCACCACGCCAACACGGCGGCCAGCAATCCGAGTACGACGACCAGCAGCAGCCACCAGCCCGGGGCCGGTGGCCACCAACCGGCCGGCGGCGGCGCGTGCGCCGGGGCGAGCTGTGCGAGCAGATCCTGGTTCATGCCGCCCAGGCCGGCTCACGCAGCAACGGCGGCAGTACGTCTTCGACTGGATCGGCGGTATCGAGCCGCGTCAGCGGCAGACGCAGACGCCGCGCCAGATCGACCAGTTGCTGCTCACGCGCACGCCATGCCGCCGCCCAGGCGGTTTGGCTGGATTGTCCGTCCATCCACCACAGGCGACCCGGTACACCGACCCGGTAACGGCCGGCCGGCAGTCCATTGGCTTCGAGGGCATCGGTGATGCGCAGCAGGCGCACATCGCTGCGCGCGGCGATCGCGGCCAGCGTGGCTTCGGCCTGTGCGTCGAGCCCGGCGAAATCGCTGAGGATCAGAATCAGGCTGCCGGGCTGCACCAACGGCTGCAAGGATTTGAGCGCTGCGGCCAAACCACCCGGATTCGGCGCAGCGGGCGCACGCGGCTGCTCTTCGACCAGGGCTTCGAGCACCGGCAGCACGCCGGCCTGCCGCGCGCGCGGCGGCAGGATGCGCGGCTGGCCGCCAGTGCCGGCAAACACGGCGCCGAGCTTGTCGCCGCCGCCGACGGCGACCCAGGCCAGCAGGGCTGCGGCCCGGACCAGCACGGCCGATTTGAGCTGACGCCGGCTGCCGAAGTACATCCCGGGATGCAGGTCCGGCAGCAACCAGACCGGACGTTCGCGTTCCTCGCGAAACAGCTTGGTGTGCGGGCGGCCGCGCCGCGCCGTCACGCGCCAGTCGATGGTGCGCGCATCGTCGCCGGCCGTGTACAGGCGCACTTCCTCGAACTCCAACCCCCGACCGCGCTGGGCACTGCGATGGCCGCCCATCAGGCGCGCCAGCGCGGGCCGGTGCGCGTGCAGGCTGAGCCCCTGTGCCGCACCACGCAGCGCGACCAGTTCCGCGAGGTCCGGAAGCATCACGGCGCCGGCACGTGACCCAGCAGTTCCTCGATGCAGGCCTGGGCCGTGATTCCGCGCGCCTGCGCGGTGTAGTCGAGCATCACACGATGACGCAGCGCGTCAGGCACGATCGCCTGCACATCCTCGGGGCTGACGAAGTCGCGGCCACCGAGCCAGGCCAGCGCGCGGGCGCCGCGTTCGATGGCAATGGCGGCGCGCGGACTCGCGCCCCAGCGCAGCCATTCGGCGAGCTGTGCGCTGTACGGCGCCGGATTGCGCGTGGCGTCCACCAGCGCGGCGATGTATTCGGCCACCGAATCGGCCAGCGTCAGCCCGAGAATCTCGCGCCGCGCCGCGAACACCCTCTCCTGCGACAGCAGGCTCTTGGGTGGCGGCAGTTCCTGGGCGGTCACCGCCTCACGACGCGACAGTTCCATGATGCGCAGCGTGGTCGCGCGATCGGGATAGTCCACCAGCGTGTGCAGCATGAAGCGGTCGAGCTGCGCCTCCGGCAGCGGATAGGTGCCTTCGTTCTCGATCGGGTTCTGCGTGGCCATCACCAGAAACAGGCGCGGCAAGCGATAGGTCGCGTTACCGACGCTGACCTGATGTTCGGCCATGGCTTCGAGCAGCGCCGACTGCACCTTGGCCGGCGCGCGATTGACTTCATCGGCGAGGATCAGGTTGTGGAACAGCGGCCCGTGCTGAAAGCGGAACAGGCCTTCCTCCGGGCGGAATATCTCGGAACCGGTGAGGTCCGCCGGCAGCATGTCCGGCGTGAACTGCACACGCTGGAAATCCGCTTCCAGCCCATGCGCCAGCGCCTTGATCGCGCGCGTCTTGGCGAGCCCCGGCGGACCTTCAACCAATAGGTGTCCGTCCGCCAGCAAGGCGACGAGCAGACGTTCCACCAGCCCTTCCTGCCCGAGAATCTGCGTGTTGAGGTAGCTGCGTAGGGCCCCGAAAGCATCGAGCGCACCGCCAGCGGCGGCTGGCGCGTCCAGCGTGCGGCTGTCTTCCATATTGGTTTTTTGATCCGATCTCGTTCGCGGGAGATGCCTGATAGAAATGCCAAATCCCGATTAGTTCCCCGGCGCCGCGAGGATGCAGGCGGCGCCCATGAGCCTATTGTGCACAGACAATGCGCGAGGCTGAACCCGAGCGGCGTGATTCAGTGCGCGCCGCGCCCCGGCCGCAGACGCTTCAGACCGCTGACCAGCAGCAGTACCAGCCCTCCGGCCACGATACCTGCGATGGCGTTGAGCAGCGTGGGCAGGAGTGCGCCGAACACTGCGCCGACGCCCGGCCAGGTGTTCACAGCCTCACCGGCGCCCTCGACGAAATGATGCAGCACCCCGACACCGTGCGTGAGGATGCCGCCGCCCACCATGAACATCGCGGCGGTGCCGACCACCGACAGCGTCTTCATCATCCACGGCGCAAACCCGAGCAGTCCACGCCCCACCGCGCGCAAGCCGGCATGGGCCTGCTTGCTCAGGTGCAGGCCGGCGTCATCGAGCTTGACGATGCCGGCGACCAGACCATAGACCCCCGCCGTCATCACCAGCGCGATCAGCGCAAGCACCATCACCCGAGTCAGGAATTCGGACTCGGCGACGGTGCCGAGCGTGATCACGATGATCTCGGCGGACAGGATGAAATCGGTGCGGATCGCGCCCTTGATCTTGTCGCGCTCGTAGGCCACCAAATCGGTGGCCGGGTCGCGCAGGGCGCGTGAGAGTTGTTTGCGGTCTTCGTCGTCCTGCGCATGCGGCAGGAATCGATGCGCCAGCTTTTCGAAACCTTCGAAGCACAGATAGGCGCCACCCAGCATCAGCAGTGGCGTGACCGCCCACGGCGCGACGGCGCTGATCAGCAGTGCCGCCGGCACCAGAATCAGCTTGTTGCGCAAGGAGCCCTTGGCCACCGCCCAGACCACCGGCAGCTCACGCTCCGCGCGCACGCCGCTGACCTGTTCGGCATTGAGCGCGAGATCGTCGCCGAGCACGCCCGTGGTCTTGTGCGCCGCCACCTTGGTCAGCGTTGCGACATCGTCGAGGACGCTGGCGATGTCGTCGATCAGGGCCAGTAAGGAGGCGGCAGCCATAAAGGTTTCGGCGGGTATGGGAAATCAGGACTGTAGCCTGACGGGAGCGGGATTGGCTCGGCAAGGTGTGGAGTGGTTCCTTTGCACCTTCGCGGCTTTGCGCGAACACGATCCAAACAGGATCTACGCGCCGCCTGCCAATTCCCGCATCACCACCGTCGCATACGTCCCCGGCGGCAGACCGAAACTGACTTCCAGTGCATCGCCATCCAGCCAGCGCCAGCTCAGGTCGCGCGGGGTCAGCCGCGTCGGGCGACGATCCTGGTCGAGGCCTGCGGCTTCCAGGCCCTGCGTCAACGCCTCGTAGTCATTGGCGATGCTCTGCTCCAATTCGGCCGCTTCATCCACCGAGGGCAGCGCGCCGCGGCCCCACAGGGGCGCGGACGGGTGGATGTCACCCTCCGCCAGGCGCTGCGCCAGCAAATCGGTATAGGGTTCCGGGCCGAACCAGGACCGCGAACCGGCCAGGCTCCAGATTTCACCGTCCAGTGCGCGATCCCAACGGTCCGTCTGCACGCGCTCGGCCAATACGGCGTTGAAGATCTGTGAACGTGCCGCCGAAATCAGCAGGGAACGCGTCTTCTTGTCCACGCGCTGGCCGGCGAACATTTTTTCGGCACGGGCGACATTGCCGCCGCTGCGGCCGAAGCGCTGTTCGCCGAAATAATTGGGCACGCCGCGCGCAGCAATCGCGGCCAGGCAGGCCTCGGCTGCATCACGCTGGCCCTGCACATCCCGCAGCACCAGCACGAAACGATTCCCGGCGAGCGCGCCACGCTTGAGCTTGCGCCGATGCCGCGAAACCTCCAGCACCTGAACTTCCTCGTGCGGGAACGCCGACCAGTCGGGCTCGGCCTTGCCCGCCAGTTGCACTGAGAACGCCTGCGTGGTCACGGCATGGCGATCCTTGAGCCCGGTGTAGCCGACGCCCATCGGCGACACATCGGCAAAGCGCGCCAGCTCCCGTGCCACCCAGTCCGTGTTCGCGCCGCGCTTGCGCACGATCAACAACTGATGCTCACCCTCGCCATCGGCGCCGTAGCCGAGTTCCTCGACGACTTCGAAGTCCTCGGGCGCGTCCTTGATGCGGGCCTGCAACGGCGGGCCGCCGTGCGCGTAAGGCAGTTCGTCCATCGTGCGGGAAACCCTCCAAGCCTGAGCGGGCGCGGATTGTCGCATCCAGAACGGCTGCCTTGCAGAGGCGGCAGACCCCGGCGGGCGTCTCTGATAGCGTGGTCGCAAATTGCCAGCAGGTCGATCCGATGCCGAATGCCGCAGAAGTCCTCCTCAATTCCCTCGGCAGCACCGCGCGCGGCTGGCGTGGCACGCGGGTGCTGACGCGCCAGTCCACGCAGCCCGACAAACCGCTCAAGCTGTACGACATCGAGGCCTGCCCCTACTGCCGGCTGGTGCGCGAGGTGCTGACCGAACTGGACCTGGACGTGATGATTCTGCCCTGCCCCAAGGGCGGTACGCGCTATCGCGCCGAGGCGCAGGCGATCGGCGGCAAGCAGCAGTTCCCGCTGCTGGTGGACGACAACACCGGCACGGTGATGTACGAATCGGCGGCGATCATCGACTACCTGGCCAGGACCTACCGCGGTCGCGCACGCGGTGCCAATCCCTGGCTGCGTCCGGTGTCGGAGATGAGTTCGTCCGTGGCTTCGGGATTCCGCCTGCGTCCCACCGGCATCAGCGGCATGCGCGTCCGGGCTTCGACGCCTCCGGCCGGCCCGCTGGAACTGTTCAGCTTCGAATCGAGCCCGTACTCGATGGCCGTACGGGCCCGCCTGTGCGAACTGGAGCTGCCCTATCTGCTGCGCAATACCGGCAAGGGCGGCTGGAAGGACATGGGCCCGCCCGGTTTTCGCGACAAGCTGTTCAAGGGCCCGATGGACACGACCCGCAATCGCGCCTGGCTGGCCGAGCACACCGGCCGCGTGCAGCTGCCCTATCTGATCGATCCGAACACCGGTACGCAGATGTACGAGTCGGCGGACATCCTTCGCTATCTGGACAGGACTTACGCGAACTGAGCCCGCCGTGCCGCCGGCTCAGGGCTCGCAGGCCTGATCGCTGTAGCCGTCGAGCGTATCCACGCTGTCGAATCCCAGGGATTCGGCCTTGTCGAGATCCCCGGCGCGGATCGCGAAGACGTTGATGCTGCCGGACGGTGCACCACAGACCATGCTGTGCATACGGCCGTCCCGCGCTTTCTGGGCACACTGTACGGCGATGCCCTGATCGGTGAGCTGACGTGCCATGACCGCCGCGTCTGCGCCCTTGCCCTGGCATTGCACGGCGCCGTCATGCTTGTAGACCTTGAGCATTTCGGCGGACCGGTCGCCGCTGCCCGGCGACGGGCCGCAGGCGGCGAGCAGCAATGACAGCAGCAGCCAATGCCAGCGCGCGGACACTACACGGCCACCCGATAGCAGGGCTCGTAGCGCTTGCCCGGCAGCTTCATGCGGTGTTGCTGCACGAAGGCTTCGAGCAGGGTGTCCAGGGGCTGGAGAATCTCGTGATCGCCGTGAATCTCGAACGGTCCGTGCTCCTGTATGGCCATGATCGTGTCGGACTTGACGTTGCCGGCGACGACGCCGGAAAACGCACGCCGCAGATTGGCGGCCAGCCGGTGCGGCGGCTGATTCCGATGCAGGTCAAGATCACGCATCGCTTCATGGCTCGGCTTGAACGGCTGCTGCAGCTCGGAGGGAATCCTGAGACGCCAGTTGAAGTAGTAGGCATCCTTGGTGCGGTTGCGGAACAGGCGCACGCCCTCGACCTCCTGCTCGACATGACGCGCAACCGCCATCGGATCGTCCAGCAGCACCCGGTAGCGCTTGCGTGCCTCGACACCCAGGGTTCGCCCGATGAAGTCATCGATCTGCGCAAAATAGGATGCTGCCGACGCCGGGCCGGTGAAGATCAGCGGGAACGGGACTTCGTCATTGTCCGGATGCAGCAGGATGCCGAGAATGTAGAGAATTTCCTCGGCGGTGCCGACACCGCCCGGGAACACCACGATGCTGTGGCCGATCCGCACGAAGGATTCGAGACGCTTCTCGATGTCGGGGCACACCACCAGTTCGTTGACGATCGGGTTGGGTGACTCCGCAGCGATGATGCCCGGCTCGGAAATGCCGATGTAGCGTCCGCCTTCGACACGCTGCTTGGCGTGCGCGATGGCCGCGCCCTTCATCGGCCCCTTCATGGCGCCGGGGCCGCAGCCGGTGCAGATGTCGAGCCCGCGCAGTCCGAACTGATAGCCGACGCTCTTGGTGTAGTCGTATTCCTCGCGCGAGATCGAATGTCCGCCCCAGCACACCACCAGCCGCGGCTCGACGCGGGCGCGCAGCACGTCGGCATTGCGCAGGATGTGGAACACCGCGTCGGTCAAGCCTTCCGACGTGCTCAGGTCGAAATAGGGATTCTTCTGGATGTCGACGCCGACAAACAAAATGTCGCGCAGCACCGCGAACAGATGTTCGCGAATGCCGCGAATCATCTTGCCGTCGACGAAGGCGATGGCGGGTGCAGCCTTGAGCTCCAGCTTGATGCCGCGTTCTTCCTGAACGATGCGGATGTCGAAATCCGGATAGCGCTCCAGCAGCTCCTTGCCGTCGTCCATGTAGGCGCCGCTGTTGAGCACGGCCAGCGCGCTGTTGCGGAACACCGGGTACAGACCGCTCTGGCTGGTATCGAGCAGCTTGGCCATTTCGGCCTTGGACAGAACGCGCAGACGTCCTTCAGGGGACACCTTGGCGTCGACTACCTCGTAGTTCATCGAGTGCGAAATCCTTGTGGTGAAGGCTTGGACCGGTCGCCGCCTCAGGCGGCGCCGGCTCTTTTCGCAGGCATGATGGGGCAAGTGGCCGGCGTGGTCACGCCGGCCAACTGTTGGCGAACGTCCGCCCGGACTATCGCGACTGCTTGGCGGTCGCCCCGCTGACGGCGTCGATGCCGATGCCGGTTTCGATCGCTACGGCACGCTCCACCGCAAGCTCCGAGATCGACAGCGTCAGCTCGATTTCCCGGATCATCGCCGCGCGATACGCCGCCACGCCGGAGCGCGCCGCCTGGGTCGTCGCCAGCGCACCATTCTGGGTCCGCGCGATCTGGCTCTGGCCTTCAGCGACCACCGCAGCGTGTTCCTTGCTCCAGTCCTCGAACAGCACGCCCCAGATCTTCAGCTCCTCGTCGATCGCTTCGTCGCGCTTGGCGAGCAGGGGCTGATTCGCCGCGATTTCCGAAGGGTCCCGACACGGTGCGTTGCAGGCTTGCATCGCCTTGCTGATGTTGGCCTGTTTCATGCCGTAGGCCGCCTGCACCCAGCGCGTGCGCTTGTTGAGTGCCGCCTTGGGTTCGTTCTTGCCGCCGATCGAATCCAGGTAGCTGTCGTAAGCCCGCAGCGCACGCTTCACCTCCGGTGCGCTGGCGCTGTCGGGGTCCACCGGCGTTGCGGCAACGGGTGCGGTTCCGCCGTTGAGCGCCGCGATCTCGGCCTTTTCGGCCGCCAGCTGTTGTTTGAACGCCAGGTAGGCCGGATTGATGTAGTCACCGCCCCGCTTCCAGGCCAGGGCATCGCCCACGCTGGTCGGCGGCGGCGGCACGCTGTTCATCAGCTCGACCAGCGAAGCGGCAAGCACCGGGAAGCTGGAAAGACCCAGAACGGTCGCAAAGACAACAGAAATTGAACGCATGGCTGGACTCGAATCAGACAGAAAACCAAAACCTGCCTCGACGTCGTCAGTGCATTCGCAGACGAGAACGCACAAGCACGCGTGCCGGAACCCGGCCCGCGCCTTTACGGGGGATTGCTGTGGTCTGCGCGCTGCGCTTCGCGCCAGGTGCTGCACCACGCCATCGTCGGCGGGCCACCAGGTCGATACTTCGGAATTTGATTACGCAAGAAAGAGACCCGCGGATGCGCGCGGTGCACCGCTGCGCAGCAGGCCGCCCATGACACCGGCAATCCGGAAGCGCGGCAGCTCCTGATCTTCGCCGGCCTGCGCCACGTCGACCACGATCGGCGCGTAGGCCGGATTCTCGGCGTGCAGCGAGACCACGGAGCCTTCGCGGCGATAGCGCTTGAGTGTGATGTTCTCGAAACCGGTCATCGGATCGAGCAGGCAGGCGGCGACGATATCGCCGCTGTTCGCACGATCCTGGCGATGGATGCCGACCAGGTCGCCATCCTGAATGCCGGCATCGATCATCGAATCCCCGCTCACACGATGCAGAAAATCCGCACGCGGCTGGAACAGCGTGGGCTCGATGTTGAGCCAGCTCTCGGCGTGTTCCGGCGCCGCCAGCGGCGCCCCCGCAGCAATCCGCCCGAGCAGCGGCAGCCCCACGGGCTTCGGCGCGAACTGGCGCAGCAGGCGGATCCCACGCGCATCATTGACAGCGATCTCGATCTCGCCCTTGCGCACCAGCGCCTGCAGGTGATCGCGTGCCGCCGTCTGCGAAAAACCGAAGCGGGCCGCGATGTCGCGCTGCGACGGCGGATAGCCCTCCTCGCTCAGCGATTCCTGAATATAGGCGAGAATTTCGGATTGACGTGCGGTGAGTCCAGCCATATCGCTTGCATCCTGCCGAAAGGTGGAATACTGTTCAATTGAACAGTACATATCAGGCGAACAGTATGCGCGACCTCAGCACCAGCAGCAAGGCTCCAGCCAGACAGAACCTGCCGACACGCCGCAAGGCCGGTGGCCGCTCCAGCGGCATGGCGGTGGACATGCGCTATCGCCATGCGATGAAGCGCCGCCGCGACAACGTAGATGCCGACGCACTGTGGCCGGAATGGTTGATCCCCGCGACGGTGTCCAGCCTGATCATCAGCCTCACGGCGTATCACCACAGCGCCCTGCTGGGGTTCGTCGGCTCGTTTTTCTGAACTCTTGAGCGTTTGCAACGGCCGGAAGCGGCCGCCGCAACAAGCGGCGGGCTCAGGTGCCGCCGAGAAAATCCATCTTGCCGAGTTCCACACCGTTGTGCCGCAGGATGTTGTAGCTGGTAGTGACGTGAAAGTACAGATTCGGAATCGCGAAGCCCTGCAGATACTGCAAGCCGGTGAAGCGCAGTTCGCGCATACGCGTTTTGACCACCACCTGACGCTCTTCGCTGCCGTCGACCTGCTCCGGCGAGAACCCAGCCAGATATTCAAGCGTCCTGTCGAGACGCTCGATCAGCTGCGCCATCGTGGTTTCCGTGTCATCCCAGCTCGGCACGTCGAGCCCGGCCAGCCGCGCCATGCTGCCCTTGGCCGCGTCTGAGGCGATCTGAACCTGGCGGCGCAACGGAAACATGTCCGGCGCCAATCGCGATTCAACCAAGACATCGACTTCATAGCCGCGGGCCTTCGCGTGCGCATCCGCCTTGAGCAGCATGTTGCGCAGATTGCCGATCATGCGTGTGAACACCGGCGCGGACGCCTCGTACATCGATATCGCCATACTGGGCTCTCCTCCGAACGACGTGTTGTCGGCGGCGATTCTAGTAGTCCACTCGGTTGATAGCTACGGGTATCGCCAAGAACAGTTTTCTCCCTCTCGCGGAGGGAGAAGGGGGCATTCATCGGTTCGGCTCACACTACATATCTATCTCCGCTGTCTTCTCATGGGAGGTCTACTAGGGCAGCCGTGCCTGCAAACAGGCGGAGCATGATCGCTGCCTGGAATCGGCCACTGCACTAGAATTGGCGGATGAACCTCGCCACTATCGCTGGCGCCCTGATCGGCTTCGCCATCGGGCGCTTCCCCGGACTCGTCCTGGGCGCTCTCATCGGATACTTTCTCAGCCGCATGACCCTGGGCACGGTGGTCCGCGCCGCGGTCGGGAAATTGCAGCAGCAGTTCCTCGAATCCACCTTCGCCGTGATGGGGGCGGTCTGCAAGGCGGACGGCCAGATCACCGAAGACGAAATTCGCGTTGCCGAAGCCCTGTTCGAGCGGCTGCGCCTGGACAGCGCCTCACGCCAGACGGCACGCGCCGCCTTCAATCGCGGCAAGACTGCGGGTTTCGATCTGGATGCAGAGGTGCAGACCTTCCGCAATGCCTGCCGCGGCCAGCAGGCGCTGCTGCAGATGTTTCTGCAGGTGCAGATTTCAGCCGTGGTCGCCGACGGCAAGATGCATCCCGCCGAGCACGAAATGCTGATGCGCATCGCGCGCGGCCTGGGCCTGTCGGAAGCCGAGGTGCGGCAGCTCGAAGCAATGCTGCTGGGTGGTGGGCGCGCCAGCGAGGCCTCGTCTCCGCAACGGCTGGAGAATGCCTACCGTGTGCTCGGGGTGTCGCCGTCCGCGCCCGATGCCGAGGTCAAAAAAGCGTATCGGCGCCTGATGAGTCAGAACCATCCGGACAAACTGGCCGCCAAGGGCTTGCCGGAAAGCATGCGCCAGATGGCCGAACAGAAGACCCGGGAAATCACCGGCGCCTACGAAATCGTGGAACGGGCTAGGGCCAAGTCCTGATGTCCAGACGAATCCGGGCGCTCCGCGCCCGGATTCGTCAACATGCCAGCCTACTCCACGACGATCGTGCCGCTCATGCTTTCGCCATGAATCGCGCACTGGTAGGGATAGGTTCCAGGCTGGCTGAAGCTGCGACTATAGCTCGCATGGTGACCGAGTCTGGGGCTGGACTGGTCACTGAACTTCACGAGGTGATTGGAACCGTCCTCATTGGTCCAGGTGACGGTGGTCCCGGATGGCACGCTCAGGGTTTCCGGCTCGAAGAACATCTTCAACTGCGAACCGCTGATTTCTCCTTTGATCTTGACCTCCGCCTGTGCCAGCGCGCTGGCCGGGGACAGCGCCGCTGCGGCCAGTCCGAGACTGATCAGGGCCGGGATCCAGACGGGTTTTCTGGTGTGGGACTGCATGCACGAACTCCTTTGGGGAACGGATGGCCGAACCCGTTCGGGTTCGGATTTTCGTTGCCGCGCTGCGGTGTTCGGCTTTTGGACTGGCGAGCCGGAATCGGACCTAAGCCGCTGCCTGCGGCACGCTCCGATCCCGGATCACGGGGCGCCCCCGCCCCATCCGGATTTCTGTGACATCGCGACGTGGGAAAACTCGCAAGGTTCCCGCCAGTTCTCAGGCGTGCTGAGGGGAACCTGCGCCGCAGACTCACTCGAAGACGAAGCTGTCCACCGGCATGCGCGTCAGCACGCGGCTGGGCTTGGTCATCGCGGTGGCATGCGATTGCGCGCGTGGCAACAGGATGTCGAAGTAGAACCGCGCCACGCCGATCTTGGCCTTGTAGAACTCGGGCTGTTCGCGGCCGCTGCCGTCGGCCAGCTTCTCGTAAGCCACCTGCGCCTGCAGGGCCCAGAAGTAGCCCATCGTGACGTAGCCCGAATACATCAGGAAGTGGTGGCTGGCGCTGCTGACGATGTCGCGCTCCTTGCGGGCGATCAGCATGATGCGCATGGTCAGCACGTTCCATTGCGCCGCCAGTCGCGCCAGCGTGGCGGAGTAGCCGCGCATCTTCGGATTGCGCAGGCGCTCCAGCGCGAACCGCGCCATCGTCCCCGTGAACTCGCGCACCACCTTGCCGCGTGAACTCACCAGCACCTTGCGTCCGAGCAGGTCCAGCGCCTGGATGCCGGTGGTGCCTTCATACAGAGTGGAGATGCGCGCATCGCGCGCGATCTGCTCCATCCCGTGCTCGGCGATGTAGCCGTGGCCGCCGAAGACCTGCATGCCGTGATTGGCGGCTTCAAGGCCCAGCTCGGTGAGAAAGCCCTTGAGAATCGGCGTGAAGAATCCAAGCTTGTCGTCCCAGAGCTCGAATTTCTTCTGATCCTCTTCGAGGATGCCGTTGACCATGTGATCGGCATACTGCGCGGCGAAATAGATCATCGCGCGCCCGCCTTCGGCGATCGCCTTCTGGGTGAGCAGCATGCGGCGGACGTCGGCGTGATGAATGATCGCGTCCGCGACCGCCTCGGGGTCCTTCTTGCCCGACAGCGCGCGCATCGAGCGGCGCTCCTTGGCATAGCGCAAGGCGCCCTGGAACGACAACTCGGCGTGGGCGACGCCCTGAATCGCTGTGCCGATGCGCGCCGTGTTCATGAAGGTGAACATCGCCTCCAAACCCTTGTTCGGCTCTCCGATCAGGTAGCCAACCGAATCCTCGAAGTTGATCACGGCGGTGGCCGAGGCCTTGATCCCCATCTTGTGCTCGATCGCGCTGCAGACCACATGGTTCGGTTCGCCGAGCGCGCCAGCGTCATCGAACTGGATCTTGGGCACCACGAACAGTGAAATGCCGCGCGTTCCCGGCGGCGCATCGGGCAGTCGCGCCAGCACCACGTGAATGATGTTCTCGGCCAGATCGTGCTCGCCGGCGGAAATGAAGATCTTGGTGCCGGTGATGCGGTAGCTGCCATCACCGACCGGTTCGGCGCGCGTCTTGACCTGGCCGAGGTCGGTGCCGCACTGCGCCTCGGTGAGACACATGGTGCCGGTCCAGCGGCCTTCGGTCAGCGGCGTCATCAACTGTGCACGCAGCGGCTCGGGCGCGAACTGCATGATAGTGTTCATCGCGCCCAGCGACAGGCCCGGATACATGCCGAACGACCAGTTGGCGGAACCGATCATTTCCGTCTTGATCAGGCTCAAGGACATCGGCAGGCCCTGGCCGCCGTACTCGACCGGGTGCGACAGTCCCTGCCAGCCGCCTTCGACATACTGTTGATAGGCCTCCTTGAAGCCCTTGGGCGTCGTCACCACGCCATCCTTGATGTGACAGCCCTCCTGGTCACCCGACAGGTTCAGCGGGGACAGTTCCTCTTCACAGAAACGTGCACATTCGTCGAGGATTGCATCGACCGTGTCCGGGTCGGCATCGCCGCCGTTCGAGAGCTTGGCGTAATGGGCCGGGAAGTCGAAGACTTCATTGATCAGAAAGCGGATGTCGCGCAGGGGGGCTTTGTAGGCAGGCATGACTCAAGGGCTGAATTGACCGAATGTTCATTGTTACATGATCGATGCCGGCGACGGATGACAGCGTCGGCCAACATCGCAGCCTTCGGACCGGCGAGAATGCCTCGCGCCTTGGCCCATGCCCATCCAAACCCCCAGTAACCATGAACAGTCAGTCACATGCCGACGAGACCCGCATCATCGCGCAGACCCGCCAGTGGCTGGAGCGTGCGGTGATCGGCTTGAATCTCTGCCCCTTCGCCAAAGCGCCGTATGCGCGCGGCCAGCTGCGCATTCAGGTATGTGCGGCCCGAAATACCGATGATCTGCTGGATGCGCTGCAAGCCGAGCTGCTGCTGCTGCGCGACACGCCGAGCGATGAAGTCGAAACTACCCTGCTGGTGCATCCGGGCGTGTTGGCTGATTTTCTCGACTACAACGACTTTCTGGACGCCGCCGACGCCGAGCTTGTCGCCAACGGACTGGAGGGCGAAATCCAGATCGCGAGCTTTCATCCCGAGTATTGCTTCGCCGACAGCGAACCCGAGGACGTCGGCAATTTCACCAATCGATCGCCTTACCCGATGCTGCACCTGCTGCGCGAGTCCAGCGTCGAACGCGCGGTCGGCTCGCTGCACGATCCGGACGCGGTCTACCTACGCAACATCGAAGTCCTGCGCGGGCTTGGCGACACCGGCTGGCGGGCGTTGTGGAATGAGGGCTGAATGCTCAACAGTTAAAGCGGGGGCTTGCGCGAGCCCGTCTTTGCGGCAAGCACTACTCGCCGCCGAACCACGCGGAGATGCCGGCCACGCCCTGGGCGCCCGAGCGCCAGGCCTCATCGAGCTGTTGCGGGCCCACGCCACCGATCGCGTAGACCGGCAGGCCCGCATCGGCCGCCAGTGCGCCGAAGGCAGGCCAGTCCAGCGTCGGCGCCGATGGATGGCTGGGCGTCGGCCAAACCGGGCCCAGCACCGCGGCATCGAAGGCGAGTTCACGAGCACGCGCCAGGGATTTCGCGTCATGGCAGGAGGCCAGCATCCACCCCGGGGCCCCAAACGGTCTTTGAGCCAGCTCGAACAGAGCCGCCTCGCTGGCATGCCAACCCGCACCAAGTGCGGCTGACAGCGCCGGATCGCGGTCCAGCACCAGGCGCTCGGGCGCCCAGTACCCGGCCACCTGGACGGCCAGCCGGCAGTAGCCGACGTCCGCCAGCCTGGGCAGGCGCAGACGCAGCAGCGCCTCGGTGGGTAGCGCAGGCAGCCGCCGGACAAGCTCATCCGCGCTGATGTCCGGCGGCGTGATCAGGTACTGCGAAGGCAGACGCAAGGCGTTCAGGATCGGCCCGTCCGCCGGCAGCAATCGATGGTCGCCGAGCCGCGCCAGCGGACTCCAGGCCAGCGCCTGACCTTCCAGGGACTGCGGATCGCCCTGCCATCGCTCGACCAGCCAGGTATCGAGCTCGACGGTCTTGTCGGGATAGGCATGCCGCAGCACGATGAGGCGTCGCGCCGATTGCAGCCGAATGCCGAGTTCCTCCCGGAGTTCACGGTGCAGGGCCTGCTCCACGGATTCACCGGCCTCGATCTTGCCGCCCGGGAATTCCCACCAGCCAGCCGCCTCCTTGCCGTCGGGGCGCTGCGCGATCAGGACATCGCCGTTGGTGCGGCGCAGGACTCCGACGGCGATGCGGACAAGCTTGCGTACCGAATCAGGTCCGGTACTCGGCATTGATGCGCACGTAGTCGTAACTGAAATCGCAGGTCCAGACGGTAACGCCGGCGTCGCCGCGCCCAAGGTCGATCTGAATGCTGAATTCCGGGCGCGCGAACACGGCCGCGCCCAATTCCTCGCGATAGGACACCGCCGGCGCCCCGTCCTCGATCAGCAGGACTTCATCGATCGCGATGCGGATACGCGACACATCGAGCGCTGGGACTCCGCTGCGCCCCACGGCGGCGAGAATCCGGCCCCAGTTGGCGTCGCCCGCAAAACAGGCGGTCTTGACCAGCGGCGAATGCGCCACGGCGTCGGCCGCCAGACGTGCCTCGGCCTCGCTGCCGGCACCGGAGACGGCGATGGTGATGAAACGCGTGGCGCCTTCGCCGTCACGCACGATGGCCTGTGCCAGTTCGAGACAAACCTCGCGTACTGCCGCGGCGACCGTCTCGAAGGCCGCATCGCCGACTTCGATGGTATCGCCGACCGCACCGGTGGCGAACAGCATGGCCGAGTCATTGGTCGAGGTGTCACCGTCCACGGTGATGCAGTTGAACGAGACCTCGACCGCATCGCGCAGGCAGCGCTCGGTCGCAGCGCGGCTGAGCCTGGCATCGGTACCGACGAAGGCGAGCATGGTCGCCATGTCTGGTCGGATCATGCCGGCGCCTTTGGAGATGCCGGTCACGGTGACGGTTTCGCCATTGATCCGCACTTCGCGACTGGCGCCCTTGGCGACGGTATCGGTGGTCATGATGGCATCGGCCGCGGCGCGCCAGCCATTCGCATCGAGGGCCGCGAGCGCATGCGGAATCGCGGTTTCGATCTTCTGCACCGGCAGGGCCTGACCGATCACGCCGGTCGAGAACGGCAGCACCGCACCGCCGCCCAGCGCCTGCGAGGCGAAGCCGACGGTCGCGCGCGCGGCGTCCATTCCGGCCTCGCCGGTCCCGGCGTTGGCGTTGCCGCTGTTGATCAGCAAGCCACGCACGGCCTTTTCACCGGCCAGAATTTCCCGACACAGCAGGACCGGCGCGGCACAGAAGGCATTGCGCGTGAACATGCCAGCGACGGTACTGCCCTCGGCCAGTTCGATCAGCAGCAGGTCTTGCCGGCCGGGCTTCTTGATCGCCGCCTCGGCCGTGCCGAGCCGTACGCCCGACACCGGCAGCAGCGACTCGGGTGGTTTCAGATTGACCGCCATACAGCGCCTCCCGCACCCCACCCCGTCCGCTCGCGGACCTGGAGATTGCCCCGCCGGGTCCCGGGCCCCGGGTCCCGACTCCCGGCGTCTAAGCCAGCTTGCCGTGACACTGCTTGAACTTCTTGCCGGAGCCGCAGGGACAGGGATCATTGCGGCCGACCTTGGGCATGTCGCGCACCACGGTTTCCGGCTTCGCCTGAACGCGTGGCGGCGCCACATTGAGCGGCCGCCCGCCGGCCGCGGCGGACGGTGGCGCCGGTGGTGGCGGCGCCTCGGCTTCGCTCTGCGAGAACGACGGCGCCTCGGCGTGCTGCATGACGATCTGCTTGGGCGCCTGACGCTGCGCTTCCACGGCCTCGACTTCGGCCTCGGTCTGAATCTGGACCTTGGCGAGTATCGTGATCACTTCATGCTTGAAGCGCGACAGCATGTCGTTGAACAGGGTGAAGGCCTCGCGCTTGAACTCCTGCTTGGGGTCTCGCTGCGCATACGCGCGCAGGTTGATGCCCTGACGCAGGAAGTCCATCGCCGCCAGATGCTCGCGCCACAGGCGGTCGAGCACATTCAGTGAAATGGCTTTTTCGAAATGCTCCAGCACCGGAGCGCCGACGCGTTCCTTCTTGGCGGCGTAGGCCTCATCGATCATCTTCGCGAGACGTTCGCGCAGGCCCTGCTCGTTGAGGGATTTTTCCTCGTCGAGCCACTTCTGGATCGGAACCTCCAGCTGGAAGTCGCGCTGCATGGCTTCTTCGAGGCCCGCCTTGTCCCACAGGTCCTCGATGCTCTGCGGCGGGATATAGGCATCGATCACGGCATTGCTGACGTCCTCGCGAATCTCGTCGATCATCGGCGAGACGCGATCCGCAGACATCAGCTCATCGCGCAGTTCATAGACCACCTTGCGCTGGTCGTTGGCGACGTTGTCATAGTCGAGCAGGTGCTTGCGGATGTCGAAGTTGTGCGCTTCGACCTTGCGCTGCGCGGTTTCGATGGCTCGCGTCACCCACTTGTGCTCGATTGCCTCGCCTTCCTGCATGCCGAGGCGTTGCAGCATCGCGCGCATGCGCGGCGGCGTGAAGATGCGCATCAGCGTATCTTCCAGCGACAGGTAGAAACTCGACGCGCCAGGATCGCCCTGACGACCCGAGCGACCGCGCAGCTGATTGTCGATGCGTCGTGACTCGTGCCGCTCGGAGCCGATCACGCACAGGCCGCCGGCCGCCAGCGCCTTGTCGTGACTGATTTTCCAGTCGGCCTTGATCCGCTCGCGCGCCGCCACATCGTCTTCCGGCACCTTGGCCAGTT